>ERZ869909.22-NODE-22-length-225856-cov-26.301693_pt1 | contig 225856 bp, 236 predicted proteins | sample MGYA00520892_ERZ869909 | MGnify/ENA primary metagenome ERZ869909 (study PRJEB32215, sample SAMEA104723947) | bioreactor metagenome | biome: bioreactor; feature: anaerobic bioreactor; material: water | place: China | collected 2015-03-12 ... | reverse complement strand
GTACTTTGGAGAAAGGATGTTTGACCGCATGGTTATTGCAGTTGCTCATAACTACTGGTAAGATTGCGGGGAATCATATTATAAATTAAATTAAAAAAAATGAAATTAACGAAAATGGTTTTGAAAGTAGTTGGAGTTCTAATGTTGATGTCCTTCATGTTTAACATAAATCCTGAGTTCAGACAATATGATGACAACCTTGAAAAAAACATTGTTGGAGTATATGGAGAAGCAAATATGTTAGCATTGACATTAAACAGCGACCATACGTTTCATTATGTTCAATTCAAAAACAATGAAAAAACTGAGGTCAGCGGAAATTGGATGCTAACCAATAACACCTTAAATTTAGTTGATCAATCAAATAAAAAGTACTTCCTAAATTCTTGGACGGTAGAAAATAATGGAGGTTCTTTAAAAACAAAAAAAAGAATGACAACTTACACCATCGTTAAACATTGTAAATAAAAACGACAGCTGACGAACGATTAAATCAATTTAATGAAATGACGGACACGGACTACATTCAGTTCTCCAAAAACGCAAGAAAATCAATTGTTAATTTTGACCATAATATATATTTTGTAGACTTCGAAAGGATTAAAAACGGCATATAAAAATAATACTACAACTTGGAAATCATCGTAATCAAAAAATTGGTTGACAATTAAAATCAAAAGGCAATGTTTATAGTAGAACAAATCAAAAAGGCTTACCGCAAAGTAAAATCAGGTGCTGACTTCCCCGTATATATTCAAGACCTGAAAAAGTTGGGAGTAAAGTATTACGAAACTTTTTAGTAAATGGACATACTAGCTATTATGGATTGAGTGATTATAAAATAGCATTGCCAGCGAAATACGATTTTGGGAGAAAAATACCCCAATAACATTGTTTACAATCTCGTTTATATCCAATGGAGGGGAAAGTTAAAGATTGAAAGTTTTGGAATTTTCGCTAACTTTGTGCTTGACTGAACGTAATCGCATAAAATCACTACATACAGAGGAGACTGTTAGTGGCCTTTTTAAAAGACGACAAATGAAATAAATAATGGAGAGCACCCTAATAAATATTTACGGACACCCAGAATTTACTTCTGAAGAGTTCGCTATAATAACAAGGGGGCATACGATTGAATTTTTCAAAAAAGGAGACATGCTTTTAAAAGCAGGACAAAATTCCAATGAATATTATTGTCTTACAAAGGGTATTATACGCTCATATGCCATAAGTAATGAAGGTAATGAAATTACAACGTGTTTTTTCAGTGAAAATGATATTGTTATTGAAGTAGCCTCTTTTTTTCTGAAAATACCGACTAAAGAAAATTTTCAGGCAATGACAGATTGTGAATGCTGGAAAATTGATTACGAAACCTTCCAAAATCTTTTCCACGCTATAAAAGGGTTTTCAGATTGGGGTCGAACATGGATGTCTGGGCAATTGTTAAAGTCTAAACTGAGATCATTGAGTATGATAACAGATTCAGCCACTGATCGATACATTGAATTACAAAAATCACACCCTAATATAATACTAAGTGTTCCACTCAAATACATAGCTTCTTATTTAGGTATTACAGATACTTCATTGAGTAGGATTAGGAAAGACCTCGCTAAAAGTAAGGAATAGTAATTTCTTGTCATATGGCAAGTTTAAAGTTTAAATATCTAATTACCTTTCGCTTAACTAATAAATCAAAAGATATGGACATTTCGACATTAAATTGGTTAGCGATAGTATTAGCAGCATTATCTAACTTCTTGATAGGAGGATTATGGTATTCTCCTGTATTTTTTGGAAAAGTTTGGATGAAAGAAAACAGTTTTTCTGCTGACGATTTGAAAAAAGGTAATATGCCCAAAATTTTTGGACTTACTTTTCTTTTTTCAATAGTGATGGCATTTAATTTGGCAATCTTTTTAAATGATGCTAATACAACGACAATCTGGGGTGTAATAGCGGGGTTTTTAGCTGGTTTTGGATGGGTGGCAATGGCCATTTTTACAATCGGGCAATTTGAACGAAAATCCATAAAGTATATGCTGATTCATGGTGGTTATGTTACAATTAGTTTTATTATAATGGGACTGATAATCGGACTTTGGAGATGAATTGGCAAATAAACTCAATAAAGAAAATGAAATATCTCTTGACAATTTTTACTTTACTCGTTGTAAAATCGGCTTTCACTCAATCCAATTTACCTGATTTTTTACGAGGAACTTGGAAGGTGGAAAATAAAGATATCTATGAGTATTGGGATGAGCTGAACAGCCAAACGCTAAAAGGATTTTCGTACAAACTAAAAGATGGATACATGGTCGTTTCGGAATATCTTGATATTTACGAAAGAAATAATGAAATTATTTACACAGCAATTGTACTCAACCAAAATCAAGGTAAAGGTATTGATTTTCAACTCACAAAATCAGATAGCCTGTTCACTTTTGAAAATCCTTCCCACGATTTTCCGAAAAAAATAAGTTATAAAAAACTTTCTGACAATGAGATTTTTGTACATGTTTCGGATGGAAACCAAAAAGAATTTTCTTATAAAATGATAAAACAAAATAGCCAAAGTGCCTCTGTTGAAAATCCAAACTACGACAAAATATTGGCAGATAAGTTAGGTGGAGATGACTACGGAATGAAAAGTTATTTTTTGGTCATCTTGAAAACTGGAAAAAATACGACAACCGATAAAGAATTAATAAACGAAAGTTTTAAAGGTCATATGGATAACATAAACAAATTGGTTGAGGAAGGGAAACTCATTGTTGCTGGACCATTGAGCAAGAATGATGACAGTTACAGGGGAATTTTTATTCTTAACAACATTAAAACGGTTAAAGAAGCAAAAGAACTTTTACAAACCGATCTTGCGATAAAAAATCAACTTTTAGATTACCACATTTTTAATTGGTATGGTTCGGCTGCTTTACCTGAATATTTGCCTTTTTCAGATAGGATTTGGAAAATGAAACCTTAAAATTAGTTATGAACAAGGTAAGGGGTAGTTTACACAATAAGATTGCTATGGTAGTTAATAACAGGTACTGATTTTTTCAAAGTAGACTGATTTTCAATTCAAAGTATAACCTTTTGGTTACATTTACGTAAATGTAACCATGCGCTGCATTGTTTGTTACATAATACTGTTGTTTTCAATCTGTTTTAATACGTCGTTTGCACAAGTTAAAATAGAGTCAACTGAATTTTTCTTCAATTCAAATGACACGTTGTTGACTCAATATTCACAGCGTAAATTGGAGAAATTTATAGTCAGTGCGACTGAAATACCGTTGTACATTACTAGAATCAGAGTCTTTTCAGATACAATTGGTCCGTTTGAATATAATCGTGTGTTATCAGAAAAGCGAGCGAACGCTATTAAAAGGCAATTAGGTAATTTGGCTGATCAGTCTTACACTGAGATTGCGATATATGGCAAACATTACGATTCGATTAAGTACCCGTTAGGAGATTTGCAGATGTGGAGAAGGCTAGAGGTATCGTATCAATATGAAAAACCTCCTGTGTTAGAAGGTATTGAAATAGATGAGGAAAATCAGGATAATAATGTGGATACTTTAGTGGTTGAAATTGATGTCGCAGATATTGTAACGGAATACGAGAAAAAAGTAAAACTATACACGTTTGATACACTTGATGTTGAGGCTGTAAATCGTGTGATTCAATTGAATATTCAATTTATCCAAAATTCAGACCACCTCTACGGATCATCGTATTCAGAAATTAAGTCGCTTGCTGATTTTATGAATAAGTATCCAGAATTGAATGTGCTAATTAGAGGTCACGTGTGTTGTGGAAACAATATGAAAATGTCTAAAAAACGCGCAAAAAAGGTTTATAAGTCGTTAATTGAGGCAGGCATTAGCAAGAAAAGGCTCAAGTTTAAAGGATATAGCAATAAAGAACCAGTTGTATATCCAGAACTTACTGAAAAAGATAGGCAGTCGAACAGAAGGGTAGATGTTATTTTTTCAGTTAAGTAGAGTCTTAATTGAATACACGAATCTTTATTTCTTCCTTATTCTTTCTTAAATAGTGTTGAATGATTGCACGGTCATCTCTGTCTTCTGTTTGCAATTCAATTTTGGTTTTCCAGAACTCAACAGTACGTTTTAATTCCGTGTAATGAAGGTACGCATATCCCATAAATGTATTGTGTTGTATCCATACGATTGATTTTTCAGTGCGGTTTCTTCCTTTATCAATGATGAAAAAATTCTGTTTGTCAAAATTTAATTGTGTCAATGAAAAATTTACACGAGCATTGTAAATAGCAACATCTTCTTTTCCTATACACGCACCCATACATTCGTTAGTGTGATAGCGAAAACAGCTTTGAGAAGAAGTGTATAAACCATTTAGTTTCAAACATAATTGATGTGTGTCACTCAATCGTGTCAGTGTATTTTTGGCTTCTGTTTTTGTCGTAAAAGTTGCAATTGGAAAATCATTTCGTGATTTAATTAAATCTAAAGTAAGGTTGGTATAACCTCTTTGGTCTTCAAATGAATAAAGGCCGTAGATAAACTTGTCTTTTCGAAGCAAACGATTGAATTTGGGTTTGATCTTTTTAATTGATTTTGATTCAAGCAACAATGCGATTAATTCACTACCCGTTTCTTCGTATTCAATCCTACAAACGGAATTACGCATTTCAATTGCACGTTTAGTAGAATTGTGTTGAAGATGTTGTTCAATTCGTTTCTTAATATTTTTGCTTTTCCCAATATAAATTATCTGGTTGGTATCGTCAATTAGTTTATACACACCTGTTTTTTCAGGTAAGTTGTCCAGAGCTTCCAAATCCAAGTTTGGATGTAGAATTTTTGGATTGATTTCTTCTTTGATAAAATGAGTGAGGTCATCTTTACTTTTTTCAACAAGTAAGGAGAAAATTTTAGCCGTAGCCAGCGCATCACCACCCGCTCGATGACGTCCATCCACTTCTATGTGGAGCGCTTTAGCCAGTTTGCCTAAACTATAGGATTCATGACCAGGTAAAAGATGTCTCGATGTTCTGACAGTACACAATTGAGGACGTCGGTAATCGTAACCAAGCGATTTGAATTCATTTCGAATCATGCTGTAGTCAAATCCTACATTATGTGCCACAAATACACATCCTTCTGTTATTTCGACAATTTTTTTAGCGATTTCGTAAAACTTAGGTGCTTTCGAAACCATTTCTTGTGTAATTCCGGTGAGGTGTACGACAAATTTTGGAATTTCGCTTTCAGGATTAATGAGTGAGGTAAATTCGTCAATTATTTTTTCTCCATCATGAATATAAATCGCGACTTCGGTAATTCTGGAAGAACCAGGACTACCTCCAGTTGTTTCAACATCAATTATCGCATATTTTCTCATAATTATCACACAAAAATAACTGCATTAGTTGAATATGTAATTTATTGCAGTCAAAGAAAGGAGATTGACAAATGGTTAATAAAAAACTCCCCCAATCATTGAGGGAGTTTTAATTATATTGACAAACACAATTAGATGTCTTCAGCAGTCACGTCAGTTACATCGTTGTCTGTATCTTTTTTCTTAGGTGTATTTTTGGGCTTGTTAACAGGTTGCTTTGATTCGCCACCTTGTTTATCAGTACTTTTCACTTCAGGATTACCTTTCAAATACGTCGGTAAGTTTAATCCAGCCATATTGAATAGGTCATTCAATGGCGGTACCGTTTTCATCATTCCAGAAACAAAATTTGCTGTAGATGAATTACCATTCTCATTTTGTCCATTTCCTGAATCCCATACCGTAATTTTATCAATCTTAATGTTTTTCACTGCTTCAACCTGTGTGCGCACAAGTTCAGGTAGTTTTTCGATTAATAATAACTGGAACGCCTTAGTTGGATCTCCGCCAGCTGCAGAAACCACATCCTTATAACCTTCAGCTTGTTTGGTAAGAATTTCGTATAAACCTTTAGCTTCTGCATCCATTTTAGCAAAAATTGCATCAGCTTCACCTCTTGCATTTTCACGAATTCGTTCGGCATCAGCTTGCGCTTCAATAATGGCACGTTGTTTAGCTATTTCAGCAGGTACAACGACATTGGCAACTTGTGTAGCACGTTCTCTTTCCGAACGCGCTTTTTCAGCTTTTTGCTCCGCTACATAAGCTTCTTCAAGCGCTTTTGCTTGTTGTACTTTTTCAGCAGCAATTGCGATACGTTGAGCTTCAGCTTCTTTTTCTCTTCTAGCAGCATCAGAAGCAGCAATAGAGATTTTTGCTTCGTTTTCTCCTTTAACCGCAAACGCATTTGCTTCAGAAGTTTTAATACGCGTATCTCTTTCTGCTTCGGCTTTACCAATCGATTCGTCTTTGGCAGCATCCGCAATACTCACTTCTCTATCTTTTTGAGTTATTGCAATCTTTACATCACGATCACGATGCGTTTCTGCAATTTGCACATCCTTTTCTCGATCTGCTAATGCTTTACCAGTTGCACCAATCTTTTCTTGTTCAGCCACACTAATAATCGCCTCATTGATTGCTTTTGCAGCAGCTTCTTTACCAAGTGCTTCAATATATCCTGATTCGTCCTTGATATCCGTAACGTTTACGTTAATCAATTTCAAACCAATTTTCTTCAATTCGGTATCGACGTTTTTCGAAATGTTATCCAAAAATTTATCGCGGTCAGAGTTAATTTCTTCAATGGTCATTGTTGCAATAACTAAACGAAGCTGTCCGAATAAAATATCTTTAGCTAATTCTTGAATTTGTTCTTGTGTAAGACCTAACAAACGCTCAGCAGCATTACCCATTGTATCTGTGTCTGTCGAAATAGCAATTGTAAAACGACATGGTACATCGACACGAATATTTTGTCGAGATAAAGCATTGGTTAAGTTTGCTTCAATCGAAATAGGCTTTAAGTCAAGGTAAGCAAAGTCTTGAATAACAGGCCATATGAAAGCACCGCCACCGTGAATACACTTTGCGGATGTACCACCAGTACGACCATATACCACCAATATCTTATCCGAAGGACATCTTTTATATCGTGATATTAACGCCGATATAAGTACAAAAAACACAATAACTCCAACTACAACAAGTGTAAGGGGAGACATAAATACATTATCCATAATTTTTAAATTTTTTCAACTAACAACAAATTATCATCCAGTATTTCATTTACCTTAATTACAGTACCAGAGGGAATTGCTTCGCCATTGGTTACTGCATTCAGTTCTTGAAATGTACCTTTTATACTAATTTGGATTTTACCAATCCCACTTTTTTCACCTGGAACGGGAATATATACAGTCCCCGTTTTGTGTAAGGCATGTTCAATTTTAAACGTATTGTCTTCTTGTAATTTCTGAAGTTGCTTTATCATAAAAAAGAACGCAATAAAAAATAGAAAACCGATTAATGTTGCTACAACAATTAAAAGGGTCTTATTTTCGATGCTGTTCCATAACGAAACTCCTGACCAACCAAATCCTAACAAGAAATTAATCAAGTTGCGTAAGGAGAATAATTGAAAAGGACCATCCGAACTCATGTCACCTTCAAAATCAGCATCCAATCCATCGCTAGAATCACTCCCGATAAACGTCATTATACTTTGTATGATAAATATCAGTGAAGCAGGAAGAGCAATGAACCAAAACATTTGAAGCAGCGGTTCAAATTGATTAAAAAAGTCCATCATAAGTTTAAGAAATAAGTGTAAAATTAATACAGGTCATTCGCTTGTTGAATGAAATCCATCGCTTTTTGTTCAATTTCTTCACGAATAGGTTTGAAATCTGATTTTTGTTTCGCAGCGTGAATACGAGCTACGATATTCATTTGAAAGTCAATTACCTCATCAATAAATTTGTCTGACTTTTCTGTGTTTTTTGGATCAGACAATTGTGCGTTGAATGCTTCTTCTATCACGTCAATAACTAAATAGTTTAGGTTTTTCTTAAGTTCTCTTTTGTTAGCCATAATTATCGTTTTTACAAAGATATTCTAATTACTTAAATATAAAAGAGTTTCTTTAAAAATTGGACGCTTTTTCAACTTGAAAAATCAATATGAGGTAATTAATCATTGTTTATCGATTATTTTTTTCATTTTTGTTAAAAATCTAGGGCATGGTAAAAGGTGACAAACGCATTATAAGAGGATGGGTTTTTTATGATTGGGCAAATTCAGTTTATAATTTGGTGATTTCATCCGCTATTTTCCCTATCTTTTATGACAATGTAACTACCGCTAGCCTTGGTTCTATATGTGAAAATGGTACAGATAATACTTATGTTCATTTTTTCGGGTCGTATATTTCAAACTCAACCATCTATTCTTACGTACTATCTCTTTCTTTTTTAGTGGTCGCATTTGCTTCCCCATTTTTAAGTGGAATAGCAGATTACACAGGTTCAAAAAAGAAGTTCATGCAATTCTTTTGCTATTTAGGAGCGTTTTCAAGTATGACCTTGTATTTTTTTAACCCGGATTACATTTACTTATCCTTTATTTCAGTGTTTTTTGCCAGTATCGGGTTTTGGAATAGTTTGGTGTTTTACAACGCATTTTTACCTGAAATTGCAGAGCCGAAAGATCAGGATAAAATTTCTGCTAGAGGTTTTTCAATGGGATATTTTGGTGCAATGATTTTGTTGTTGTTGGCGTTAATCATGATAAAAGGTTTTGATGTACCTGCCAAGTGGTCATTTGTATTTGTTGGGGTATGGTGGATAGGGTTTAGTCAGTTTACGTTCCGTGTATTACCGGATAACGTTCACAAGCGCCCAAAGGAAAAAGGATATATTTGGAAAGGATTTAAGGAGCTTCAAAAAGTTTACAAAGAATTTCAGCAAACAAAAGGTTTAAAACGTTTTTTATATTCGTTTTTCGCCTTCAATACTGGGGTGCAAACTGTCATGTTAATGGCGACACTTTTCGCTAAAAAAGAAATTCATGATATGCCTGATTCAGGATTGATTATTGCTATTTTGTTGATTCAAATTCTGGGTGCATTAGGTGCGTTTATCATGTCTCGACTTTCTGGTGTTATTGGAAATATTCGCACACTCATGATCAGCGTTGTGATTTGGGTAATTGTGTGTGGTGCAGCATTTATCATCACCACAGCAGTAGAGTTTTATTTCCTAGCCGCAGCTGTAGGTCTCGTAATGGGTGGTGTTCAAGCGCTTTCTCGCTCAACGTATTCGAAAATGTTACCTGAAACAAAAGACCATGCATCTTATTTTTCATTTTTTGATGTGACAGAGAAAATAGGAATCGTATTGGGTACTTTTTTCTTTGGGTTCATGGAATACATAACAGGATCGATTCGCTATTCAGTTTTAGCCGTTGCTTTTTTCTTTGTGTTAGGACTTATACTCATGTTTTTCATTCCAAAGAAGGATTGGAAAGTAACTACGTAATATGCGCTTAGAAGCGAAACTAAAGATACTTTTTTTTACCATTCTAGCCATTCAATTTGCGACAGTAATTAGTGGAGGGAGCGTCACATTTGCTGATGCCTTAAGAGGGTTGGAGGCCATGAATCAATTTCGTGATGGCGGTCAATTTAATTGGCTGAATTATCCGAATACTGATGGTGCGTATTCTTTTTTTCTTTCTTGGTGGACACCTGGTCAATGGGTTATCCCATACTTGTTTCAGGGGATTGGTATTACGAATCTTCAGGTTATTCAATCTTGTTTAATCATTTCAATGACTTCAATTGGTCTTTGGGGATATTATCGTTTGTTTACTCACGCAGGATTTTCTCAAACTATCGTATGGCTTAGCATGCTAACCATTGTCACAAATCAACTCTTTTATTGGCATTTTTTGATGTATTATGGTGGTGATTTACTGGTGTTTGTATTGTTCCCCTTCTTAATTGACTTTACATTGCGCATAATTGGACGGTTGACATTGGTTAATGTGTTGTGCTTTATCTTGTTCGGTTTGATAGGTTTTTTCTTTAAGAGTTCGTGGTTATTATTGTTTTTTGCCACATTAGTATTTTTGTGGTTTACTGCTGCATCCACTATTTTTACAATAAATACACGTCGAATAATACTGCTTTTAGTGGGAGTATTTGTTTTTTCGGCAGTGTATTATTCATTTATCCAATTTGGTGAAACGCCAGGGAGTTCTGAGAGAATAGATGTGTACGGAGGAATGTTTCATGACCACATGGGAGATTGGTTCACGGCATTTGGCACTCCTGTCGGAATTTTTTCACGATTTACGATGTTTATCCAGAAATTATCTGTGAATATTTCATTTAATCTAAACGGATTATTACTCATTCCACTGCTATTATCTATTGTGCTGTATGTTTCTATGTTAAAGCAGAAACGAGATGTCTATCAAAAACTGGTTTTAATTGTATCGTTAACGTACTTCGGATTAATGACAGTATTGTATGTGTTAAATCGTGCAATTTCTTACGAAATGAGACATTTTGCTATAGTTGGTTTTTTATTTATTCCCATTATTATACATAGAATTAGTAAGTCAAATTGGAAAAAAAGTGGGCTAATTTTGTGTGTACTAATTTCGATAGGCGATTTGTCCTTGTTTGCAGTTCAAACTTATCGAATGGAACAAAAACATCAGTTTATTGAAGGGTATAAGGTACCCAAAGAAGAATATGATTTATTAAAATGCATTATTGAGTGGGATAACGCAACCAGTGATGCATTAGTTGTATCTCAAGAATATTGGCGTCCTATTCATTTCATCCGAAAAAATGACAAAATTTCAGTAATGAATTTAACGGAAAAGGGATGGGAAATAAATTCGGGGATGGAGTTGACCTCGAAAAAATTTGTAGATATACAGGCGCTTTCAAAATCGTATGTTAAAATTTTACTTATTGAAATGGTTGATTCAGATCAAATAAGTAACCAATTTTCTGATTATGAATCGGAAGAACTATTTGGAAATGAAATTTGGCGTGTAACGGTGTTTTGGTAATTTCTGACATAAAATTGTAAGGGAAAAGGTCTTGACTTCATCATTTCGATATAGAATAATTATATTTGGTCGCTTAAACATATTTATTGACTATGAATTCATTTAATAAAGATCAACGTTCTGCTAGAGAAGCTATCGAATACGCACAGTGGATTGCTTTTGGCCCTGTAGTTTTTCAGGTAGCTCGTTCAATGCGAAACTTGGGTATTCTCGATTCACTGATAAAGGGTGGTCGAAAAGGTAAGACACTAGAAGAAATTTCAAAAGATACTGGAATATCCCATTATGGTGTAAGGGTGTTGATTGAAGCAGGCTTAGGAATGGGCTTGGTACTAGAAACCGAAGGTGTTTATACAGCTACAAAAACATCATATTTACTTGTTAATGATGCGATGACGAAAGTAAACATGGACTTTACACATGATGTGAATTATCAAGGAACGTATTACTTAGAAGATGCAATTCGTACAGGTAAACCAGTCGGACTTCAGGTTTTTGGCGATTGGAATACCGTATACGAAGGGTTGTCTCAAATGCCAGAAAAAGCGAAAGAAAGCTGGTTGAATTTTGACCACTTATATTCTGATGATGCTTTTCCAGAAGTATTTGACCATGTATTCAAACACAATCCTTCAAGTATTTTGGATATTGGTGGAAATACAGGTAAAATTTCAATGAAATTTGCTCAATTTAACCAAGATGTGGAAATCACAATGGTGGATTTACCAGGTCAGATTGAAATGGCGAAGAAAAATATTGACTCACACGGTTTGTTGCACCGCATTAATTTTCACGCGACTAATTTGTTGAATCCATCAAATAAACTCCCTGAAGGCAAGGAAGCGATTTGGATGAGTCAATTCCTAGATTGTTTTTCGGATGACGAAATTGTCTCTATTCTTGAAAGATGCCACGAAGCTGTCGCTGATAATGGGTATGTGTATATTATGGAGCCTTTTTGGGATAGACAACAACTAGAGGCTTCCGCATTTGCGCTACAACAAACATCGTTGTATTTTACTGCCATCGCTAATGGAAACAGCCAAATGTATGACTCGCGCGTGTTTTTTAAATTAGTGGAAAAAGCAGGTTTTGAAATTGTTGATGTCATCGATAATATCGGGATGTGTCAAACAGTATTAAGATTGAAGAAAAAATAAGAATTTAATGAATACGTTCAGTAAAGAAAAACAAACCGCAGCAGAAGTTTTTGAGTATGCTCAGTGGATTTCATTTGGACCAATAGTTTTTCAAGCAGCTCGTGCAATGCGAAACTTGGGAATTTTAGAATCCATCATAAAAAGTGGCAAAAAAGGTATCGCGCTGGAAGACATTGCAAAACAGACTGGGTTGAGCGAATACGGAGTCAGGGTACTGGTAGAAGCGGGGATAGGTATGGGGCTGGTCTATGAAAAAGACGGACTATATACAGCTTCAAAAGTATCTTTTTTATTGGTTAACCACGAGCTAACTCGCGTAAATATGGACTTTACGCACGATGTGAATTATTTAGGGGCTTATCACCTTGAAGAAGCTGTACGTACTGGTAAGCCAGAAGGCTTAAAAGTATTTGGTGAGTGGAAAACAGTATACGAGGGGTTAGCTCATTTACCTGAAAAAGTAAAGCAAAGTTGGTTTAATTTTGATCATATTTATTCAGATGATGCTTTTCCTGCAGCGTACAGACACATTTTTAAATACGAACCTAAACGTATATTGGATATAGGGTGTAATACAGGTAAGATTACCATTAAGTTTGCGCAATATCACCCTGATGTGCATATTACGATGGTGGATTTGCCAGGGCAAATTGAAATGGCAAAAAAGAATATTGAAAAGCACGGACTTTCTGATCGTGTAGTTTATTTCCCTACCAATCTCCTTGATCCTTTAAATAAGTTACCCAAGGGATTCGATACCATGTGGATGAGTCAGTTTTTGGATTGTTTTTCGGATGATGAAATTGTATCGATTTTAGAACGTTGCCACGAAGCCTTGGATGAAAATGGTTACGTATATGTGATGGAACCTTTTTGGGATAGGCAAGAATTTAACGCTTCGGCTTTTGCGCTTCAGCAAACATCACTCTATTTTACAGCTGTGGCAAACGGAAATAGCCAAATGTACGATTCACGTGTATTCTTGAAATTAGTAGACAAGGCGGGTTTTAAAACGGAAGAAATCATTGACGGAATCGGAATGTGTCAAACGATATTAAGATTGCAGAAAAAATAGTTCTCAATTAGTATTGAACACAAAGATTAGTGAAAGTACATATCCAATTCTTCGACGTTTTTAGGATCGACGTACTTGGCTATAAACATGACATCTAAATCACTTAGAGGGCTATAAATGTGTATTTTAAACAGGTTGTTGGGCAATTCTGTTAATTGAACTGAAATTTGATCTGCTGCGATGTAAAAATAGGTGGAACGATAACCTTCCTCATCGTCTTCAATTTTCACACCTCTGATAGTTCCTCTGGCATATACTGTTGCACGTTCATTTGTGGAAATAGTCGCCCAGCCTTTATCGATCCATAAGTAATTGTTATAGGGATGCATGGTGTAGCGTTGTGGTTTACCTGGAATCCAAAATGTATCGAGTGAAAAAAAAGCGTCTTGTAAGACAATTTCATCTTTTGGCAATTGGTTTTTATTCCATTGACCAATGCTTTGAAAATGGGTTCCTGTAAATACTAAAAGTAAACAGTAAACAAAGATGTGTTTGCATATTGATAAACGCAACATACGATAAGTATTAAGGTGTTCAATACCTAAATATACGTATTATTTTTTGATTTTCCGCTCTTTTTCCCTAAAACGATACCCGCCACATAGCCGAACGTCAAAAAAGTATTCTTGAAAATTAATGTTCTTGATGTTAATTCGCCTAAACTGAAATTCCCCCGATAGATTGAGAAACCATTTTGTTTGTTGGATGCCAGCAACCACAATTAAATCGGTGCGTGTGTTTAAACCTAGAAAGCCTCTTGAATGAATAGGTGTTTGATAGGATTTTACTTGAACTAATGGTCCAAACCCAGCCATAATCGTTCCTTGGAACCAATTTTTTCGATACACGTAGGCCAATCCTGGAATCGTACCCAGTTCAAATGCACCCAATTGAGTCATGTTTGAGTTGTCAATCGAATCTGTGCGTTGAAAATCTGCCAACAGGTAATCTCTGTTATTGCTGATAGAAGTGCCACCGATGTAGCCATAGATGTATGGGCTGAATGTTGATTTTTTAAAATCACCCACCATGCCTAACGAAGCTTTATAGTTGAAGTTTTTTTTCAAAAAATATCGCATGTGAACTCCACTGGTAATGGTTGCATAATGAGGATGTATACCATGTTTACTTGGAATAAATGCCGTGTCTATTTGCTGCTGATTTAAGAATGCAAATCCTTCAAAATACTTGATGTCAAATGCAAAATTGAGTCGTTTAAGTGCAAAGGCTAAATCAAAATTGAAATAACTGGATCTACCATACTCATTGACGTTAAGCGTGTTTACTGGTAGTTTGAAGGTCAATCCTATTCGCACGCCGAGATAATGTACACCAGTTTGCAATACAAAAGGCGTATTCGGAATCATATTGACCTTGCCAAGGTTGTTGTATTTTAAATTGTAAGAAAGGTGTGTGCTGTTGAATCCTGTAGCTAAATCAACAATCCAACGACGTTTGTACAATTCAAAATGAGAACTATCAGTCACAGTACCTTCTACAGGACTGTTGGTTTTTTGAGAAAAAACAGCATGAGGCATCAGAAATGCAGTTCCAATAATTAAAATACGATGCACAAAAAACCTCAACACAATTATAATTTTGTAACGAAAATAATGGTTTTTTGATTTAGGAGCGGTAACTTTACGACGAATAAATTACACATACTGATGTTGAATGAAAAAACTCTATAAGTTTTTATTAAACAAATTACCCAGACCTTTATTGATACGTTTAAGTTATGTGTTTAAACGAATAGCACCCTTAATATATAGCGGTAATAATGTCGAATGCCCAGTATGTAATCGTTCGTTTCGCAAATTTTTATCATATGGTTCAAATGTGGCACATCGAGAAAATGTACTTTGTCCGTATGATTTGACTTTAGAACGACATCGTTTGATGTGGTTGTACCTGACTAATAAATCTTCTTTTTTCACAGATGACAATTTGGATGTGCTTCACATTGCTCCAGAACAATGTTTTTTACCGTATTTCAAAAAACAAGCAAATTTGAATTACCTCACAGGAGATTTAGAATCGCCAATTGCAGATATTCATTTTGATTTACACAATATTCCGTTAGAAAACGACAAGTTTGATGTCATTTTTTGCAATCACGTATTGGAACATGTTGAAGATGATCGTCAATGTATGCAAGAACTTTTCCGTGTCATGAAATCAGGTGGGTGGGGGATTTTTCAAGTTCCGTTAGATACAACGCGAGAACTAACATACGAAGATAAACGGATAACAAGTCCAGAAGAACGCGAAAAACACTTTTGGCAAAAAGATCACGTGCGCCTTTTTGGGTTGGATTACCCCAATAAATTACAAGCTGTTGGTTTTGAAGTTGAGGTGTACAATCCAAAAATTGAAATTGAAGCAGATAAACTGGAACGTTATCGCTTAAATCCCGATGAAATGTTGTATATTTTCAGAAAGCCTTAGGAAACAAGTTAACATGTATGAAAAATAAGCAAAAAGGATGGGGGTATCTTAACATGTCCTTTCTTTTGTTGGGATTATTTTTTGTCACGAGTTGCCATCAACCAGCTGTTGATTACCCGAAGGTTATTGATCCAAATGATAATCCGACTACACCTTCAAAAGTTGAATTGGGCAAACAATTATTTTTCGACACCCGACTAAGCATTGACAATACCGTTTCATGTGCCACCTGTCACCAACCAGATCGTGCATTTACAGATAATTTACCTTTTTCCAACGGAGTACATGGACATAAATCCATGCGCAATGCACCTACTTTGATTAATGTGGCGTATCAACCCCACTTTATGTTTGAAGCAGAAATTAAAACCTTGGAAATGCAAGTTGTCGTTCCTATTACCGACATCAATGAAATGGGATTTGAGAAAATCAGTGAATTAGTTGATAAGTTACGCAAAATACCCGAGTACCAAGCTATGGCACAAGAAGCCTTCGGTCGTCCATTTGATGTGTGGGTGCTTACACGGGCATTAGCTGCTTTTCAACGCACACTCATTGCGTGGGATAGTGATTTTGATCGTTATTATTTTGAAGGGAAGCCTCTGAGTGCATCCGCTGCACGTGGCTATCGCATTTTATCAGAACAACTTTATTGCACACAATGTCATCCCGCTCCATTCTTCACTACTTTCGAATTGTCATCCAATGGGCTAGGGGATACCTTGGATGGTGGTAGGTATCGTATAACGGGTAACCAAACTGATTTTGGCTTATTCAAAATTCCTACACTGAAAAGTATTACCGAAACACATCCCTATATGCACAACGGTTCGATTGAAAACCTTGAGGAAGTAATTGACTACTACGCAAAGGGGGGAAATGGAGGTATTAATCAGTCTCCGCTTATTGTTCCCTTTTCACTTAGCTCAGAAGAGAAAAAGGATTTGATCGCATTTTTTGAGTCGTTGAAAGTAAGTGGGGAAATAAAATTCTAAGAAGTCATTGACTAGCTGGAATGAATTTTAGAGACAGCGAATTCACACAATGACGCGTGTTTTTTGCTGTAATTTGTTCGCCATAGAAAACATGACCTAAATGTCCATTGCAGTTTGCGCAAAGTATTTCTGTTCGTCTTCCGTCTTTGTCCAGTATCTTTTTCACTGCATTTGGAAATTCATCATCAAAAGCGGGCCAACCACAGCCGCTATTGAATTTATCAGAAGACTTGTACAAAGGAGCTTCACATTGGCGGCAACTGTATATTCCTGTTTCGAAATGCGCATCATATTCTCCCGTAAACGGCATTTCAGTTCCCTTCCGAATAATAATACGATGTTCCTCTTCGGTGAGTGCGTTCCAGTTTGTTTTTGCTTTCATGTAGCTACAAAATTAGAGTGTTTAAAAGTAACAAGATTTATCAGTAAATGTTTTGATTACTTACAAAATCGGATGTTTATATTTGCCCTAAATTTCCATAATGAACGATTTGTCCACATATCTTAGTTTGCAGCGCCATCTGATTCAGCTTGAAAAAAAAGCGCAAGATGAACGTTATGGAAAAGAGTTAAATAATCAGTCACTTAAGGAATTAAAGCAAATAGGTGCTGCACTTCATCCGTTAAAAGTGAAGCATACATATTTTGGAGCAGGAGATTATCCACAACTTGATTTTGAGTTTTTACATCCAGTAGATTTAGCGCAATTTAGAGCAGGCACACCTGTAGTTTGTTTTGTGATGGATGAAGGAGAAACGGAAGCAGCACTGATTGATATACATGAAAAAGGCGGAGTGTTACGGTTGCGTGGAGATGATTTTCCTGACTGGATTGAAGAGCGTGGACTGGGAATAAAAATAGCACCAGACAACCATACCTTTGATGTTATGTCGCATGTGTTGAGGAAGTTGGAATTGGGTGAACATACCATATTGAAACAACATGTGAAATCGCTACAACGCGAATCCAATTTGACTACACATCGAAATACGATTGCGTTGTCGAATCAATTAAACGAGAGTCAACAAACTGCCGTAAATGCAATCTTGAATCTTGATGGTATATTGATTTTACATGGTCCCCCAGGTACAGGTAAGACCACCACACTAACACATGCTATTCATGAATTGGTAAAGGATGAAAAAACTGTCATTGCCTCAGCTCCAAGTAATGCTGCTGTAGATCACCTTACACGCCAACTTGCTCAACAAGGCATATCTGTAATTCGATTAGGCAATAATATCAAAATCAGTGACGATCTTCATCCTTTTACTCCAGAAGGAATTTTGGAACGTTCAGAAGAACAAAAACAAATTAAAAAACTCAAAAAACAAGCAGAAGAGTACCGAAAAATGGCAGGTCAGTACAAACGAAAATTTGGTAAAGAAGAACGTGAACAGCGGACATTGTTGTACAAGGAAGTCAAGTCCATCCGACATGAAATAAAATCGTTACGCAATTTTGTATTGGAAAAAGCTAAATCCAACGCGGCGGTAATAACAGGAACGCCCGTGGCATTATACGATGAATTGGGGCCTGATTTTATAGCGGATTATGCCATTTTGGATGAAGCGGGTCAGTGTCAGGATCCATTAGGTTGGGCGGTTGCGCAATATGGTAAGAATTGGGTGTTAGCTGGTGACCCTTTCCAATTGCCCCCAACTTTTATTTCAGGCGAAATTGCTCACAAACAGGTGGGTACATCAATATTAGATACGTTGTACGAATCACCTGTTGAAGTACATTTTTTAGACACGCAATACCGAATGGATAAAACCATTTGCGGGTTTTCAAACAATTGGTTTTACAACGATAAACTCATAAGTGCTACTCCAGAATCCACCGAACCATTGCGTTTTTTTGACACTGCGGGGAGTGGGTTTGAAGAAGGATTTGACCATGAATCGGGGAGTAGGTATAATGAAGGCGAAATAAAAGCTATAGCGCATTTTTTAGCATTGGATGACAACAAAGCAGTACATTGGACAATCATCACACCTTATCAAGGTCAAATTCGCAAGTTGAAGGAGAGTGAAGCGTTGCACAAATACCGCATTTCGACGATAGACAGTTTTCAAGGACAAGAAGATGAAGGTGTAATAATTAGTTTGGTGCGTTCAAATAGTGAACAGGAAATCGGGTTTTTACGAGATTATCGTCGTATTAATGTGGCGTTGACACGCGCTAAAAAACACCTAGTCGTTTTTGGTGATAGTGCAACCATCGGCGTAGACCCATTCTTCGCTCAATTTTTGGAGTACTGTGAAAAAAATGATGGATACCATAGTGTGTTTGAGTTGGTGTATTAGGTAGCTTCTTAGTGTTGGTCCTATATTTTGGCACATTAATTTGTCCAAGCGCTTAACATTTTGTCTAATATTACTGGAGTGAAATAATATTTTCCCTTACGCATTTGTTTTTGACAGGAATTTATCTATCTTTGCCCCCTTAAAAATTATTAATTAGTAATATTATGAGTAATTACGAAACTGTTTTCATTTTAACTCCCGTTTTGTCTGATGATCAGGCAAAGGAAACAGTAAAGAAATTCGAAGACTTAATCGCCTCTACAGGTGGTAAAGTAGTTTCTACTGAAGATTGGGGCCTAAAAAAATTGGCTTATCCTATCCAGAAAAAAACTACAGGCTTCTATTTTTTACTTGAGTTCCAAACAGAAGGAGCTTCAGTTGCGAAAATCGAAACTGAATTTAAGCGCGATGAGCGTGTTATGCGATTCTTAACCGTTAAGATGGAGAAAGATCATCTTGCATGGTCTGAAAAAAGAAGAGCAAAAATGGGTAAATCCGTAGAAGCTTAATTTATTCACCTTATTAAAAAGAACAATTATGGCAGATGATATTAGATATTTGACTCCGATCAACATCGACATCACAAAATCAAAGTATTGCCGTTTCAAAAAAAGCGGAATTAAGTTTGTAGATTACAAAGACTCGAACTTTCTTATCAAGTTTGTGAATGAGCAAGGTAAAATCCTTCCTCGTCGTGTAACCGGAACTTCAGCAAAATACCAAAAGAAGGTAAACAAAGCGGTTAAAAGAGCGCGTCACTTGGCTATTCTTCCTTATGTAGGGGATATGCTTAAGTAGTTTTTGTTGAATCCTTTAAATTAGAAGAAATGGAATTAATACTTAAGAAAAACGTAGATAAATTAGGATTTAAGGACGATTTAGTAACTGTAAAACCAGGATACGGTCGTAACTTCCTTATTCCTCAAGGATATGCTGTACTTGCAACTCCTTCAGCTAGAAAAGCGCATGAAGAGACGTTGAAACAACGTGCACATAAAGAAACAAAAATTAAGGAAGAAGCTTCTGCTCTTGCTGCTAAACTTGATGGTCTAACATTGACTATTGGAGCTAAAGTAGGTGAGAACGGTAAAATCTTTGGCTCGGTAAATACAATTCAGTTAACTGAAGCTTTGAAAAAAATGAATATCGAAATCGATAGAAAATCATTGAAAATCAAAGACGAACCAATCAAAGACGCTGGAAGATACGAAGCTGAAGCTATTCTTCACAAAGAAGTTAGACAATCTTTCCACTTTGAAGTGGTTGGCGAGTAAGCTAAGTCTTAAATTGATATTGAAATCCTCTATTTTTTTAATAGAGGATTTTTTGTTTATATATAATTCCATTCCCTTTAGGGGCTGCTCGCGAACACCCCCTACAGGAAATGTTACTTTACATTGTACTTATCATAATTGATAGAACTGTTGTGGTGTGATAAGCACATCGATCTTTACATCATCTTCGTGTATATCTTCAATATATGCTACAGGTGGAAAATAATTCACACCAATTTTTTTACAATCCTTACGACATCGAGAAAGAAAACGGTCGTAAAACCCCTTTCCGTAACCTACACGATGCCCTTTAGTGTCGCATATTAACATAGGGATAATTATGATGTCAATTTCTTTAGGGTCTATTGCTTTTCCTAGAATGGGTTCAGGAATTCCCCATTCGTTTTCTTTTAGTTGATTCTTATTTTCGTAAACCAGAAACTCCATCTCGCCTGATTCAAAGTCAGACTTTGAAACGGCCCATCTACAATGCGTTTGTTCGAGTAATGACGTTATATCAAGCTCGTTATGTCGTTTGATGGGGAGAAATATGGCTATTGTGGTGTTGGGGCAAATGTACTCCAGTAATTGTTTGGCAATCGAATGGTTTGCCTGTTCTATTTCAATAGCTGTCAGGTTATTTCGTTTTACTTTATATATTTTTCTATAAGCATCCTTTGTCATATCCATCCAAAAATAAGGGCAACGGAGAATGCGATAATCATAATCGACACCATTTTATTGAGCCAAGTTAAGGTCATTTTTTTCAGCAAACGCTTTCCTATGATTGCTCCTAAAACTGCAGCTACAATTGCTAACGAAATTTCAAGTACATATTCAGAAAGGTCAGTTGAGGAGAGTCTGCTCAGGTAAACCGGGATTCGCCCTGCATCTGTAACTAAAGCGATAAAAATTCCTGTAGCGATAAACGTATCTTTTGAAAAACCGTACTTCAACAAAAACGCAGAACGTAAAGCACCTTGATGTCCTGTTAATCCTGCCATTAATCCCGTAATTGTTCCCCCAACGACAGGTCCAGGAGGGTTTTCTTTTAAGAATTTACTTTCAACCACTTCGAGAATGGTAAAGAAAATCAGAGTCACTCCCAAAATCAAATTCAACGCATTTATCTGGATATAGTAGTTTTCGATAGCGTAAAGTTCGACATTCGAAATGGAACCTAAAATAAACGCTCCACCAATACTTCCCAAAAAAGCAGTAAGTGCAAACTTCCAACCCACTGTCCAGTCGATTGCTTTCCGCATTAATCCAAATTTGAAGATATTGTTGGCAATGTGAACAATAGCTGTAGCTCCAATTGCTAGAGGTAAATCCCTGAACAGCATGAAGAAGACAGGTGTCATGAGTGTTCCTAAGCCGAAACCTGAGAAAAAAGTCAGGATACTTGCTACAAACGAAATAAGTATGACAATCGTCAAATCCATTACATACCAGGTATTAATCCTTTGGCGCTATTTGCCATTTCTGTTTCATTCACTTTGTCAGCTTGTTCCAAAGCTCTATTGAATGCAATACATAACAAATCTTCTAATTCCTCTCTATCCAAATCAGAATCTTTTAAGATTGAAATATGTTTAACGCGTCTATTTCCTATAAGTTCTACGGTGATATAATCTGCTTTTCCTTCAACTGAAATTAGATCTAATTTTTGTTTTGACTCTTCAACTGCTTTTTGCATTGCTTGCAGTTTGTCCATCATGTTTCCAAACATAATTAGTGTATTAAATTTATAGTTTGTAAATGTACGTAAATGATTACTGATTTTCAAACGCAATAATTTTCAGTTAACCATTGTTAATGGTGTGTAAAAGCTTATTTTTGACTAAAATTAAAACAAATGAATTCAATCAATGTCGCTGAATTAAAGGCAATGCAAGAAAAAAATGAAGATTTTCAATTAATCGATGTGCGTGAGCAGTATGAATACGATGAAATCAATATGGGTGCATATCATATTCCAATGGGAGAGATTATGGAGCGTATGGATGAAATAGTAAAAGATAAAAAAGTGGTTGTTCATTGCCGTTCAGGAGCTAGAAGTGCAAATGTTATTGGTTTTTTGGAAACGCAAGGATTTGACAATTTGTATAATTTAGAAGGTGGTATTTTAGCTTGGGCTGAAAATCAATAGGGAATAATGGTAAGGTTTTTATGAGAATCAAAAGTGTAAATACGGTATTGTTTATAGGGATTATCTCACTAATGAGTATTCTCTTTATTCAGGTATTTTGGATTCGAAAAACCTTAATCATTCAAGAAAATAAACACGAATTACAACAACGTGAAGACAGTTTACGATCGCGGCAATTTAATGAAAGGGTTCACATTTCATTGACAAATGTAGTTGGAGAAATTTCGTCATTATATCGAGATTCATCTGATATGTATGGTGCTGTGAAGCAAGAAATGACGAATTATTTTACGGTAGCTATTAACGATACCGTTCATCCCTATTTATTAGAGCAACTATTGAAGCGCGAGTTTTACAACCAAGGTGTAAAGGAAGATTTTCAATATGGAATATACGACTGTTTCAGTGACAGTATCGTGTATGCCAATACCATTGTGTTTTCGGAAGATCATTTTTTTTCACCAGAGAACGATACAACTAACCGTTATACATCATCCCAAATCAAGTGGGATAAGGATGGACATTATTTTTCAGTCGTTTTTCCCCAGCGTGATGCCAATACACTGAATCCATTGGAGGCAGATGCATCTCCTTGGATCTCTCTTTTCGCTATAATAGGATTTGTGCTATTGTTTTTTGGGTACGCTCTATCGGTAATTATTCGCCAAAAACGTCTCTCAGAAGTGAAGACAGACTTTATAAATAACATGACGCATGAATTAAAAACTCCAATTTCAACCATTGCGTTGTCAAGTGAAACGTTGTTGAGAGAGGATTTTTCAATGGATTCAGATCGCTTAAAACGTTATGCAGGTATTATTTATAAAGAAAATAAGCGCCTTGAAAATCAGGTGGAACGTGTGTTGAATGTGGCAAAACTCGATAAGGAAGAACTTAAACTAAAATATTCTACATTTGATATCCACGATTTGATTCGAGAAGCGAGTGACGTATTTGAATTGAATCAAATGGAAAATGGTGGTCAGATTGAATTGAATTTGGATGCAAATATCCATGTGATAGAAGCGGATGAAGTGCATATTGGAAATGTGATTCATAATTTGATTGACAATGCTATTAAATATTGTCAGCGTTCTCCTGAAATTAAAATTTCGACGCGAAACAGTACAAATCAGATAGTAATAGAAGTGTCCGACAACGGTATCGGAATAAAGCGCGAGAATTTGAAAATGATTTTTGATAAATTTTATCGTGTTCCAACCGGAAATCGTCATGATGTAAAAGGATTCGGTCTAGGTCTATATTATGTCAAGTTGATTATCGATTCACACCGTGGTCGAATTCAAGTAAAGTCAATTTTTGGTCAAGGAACCACATTTATGATTAACTTACCTGTCACCAAATCAAATTCATAAACAATGAAAGCGAAAATACTACTAGTTGAAGACGATACAAATTTGGGATTTGTTATTGCCGATCAGTTAAAATCAACTGGTTATGAGGTAACACTTGCAACAGATGGCGCAGAGGGATTTAAGCGATTCAACGATTCGGTTTATCACCTTTGTATTTTAGATGTAATGATGCCCAAAAAAGATGGATTTTCGCTCGCTCAAGACATTCGTAAAGTAAATAAAAACATTCCGATTCTTTTTTTAACAGCAAAATCAGATACTGAAGATAAAGTAAAAGGATTTGAAGCTGGTTGTGATGATTACCTAACCAAACCTTTCAGCTCAGAAGAATTTTTAGTACGCGTTAAAGCGTTACTGAAGCGTGCGAACATATTGCCAGAAGAAGAGCATAGCGCTATACATAAAATCGGGAATTTTGTATTTGATTTTGATAATTACGAACTTTCCTCCGCAGATTTTTCAAAAAAATTAACGAAGAAGGAAGCTGAAATTTTAAACCTATTGTGCAAATACCGCAATCAGGTTTTGCCGAGAGATCTTGTACTCAATGCTGTGTGGGGTCAAGATGATTATTTTGTGGGTAGAAGTTTGGATGTATTTGTGACCAAACTTAGAAAATACCTCTCAACTGACGAACGGATTGCCATCACCAATGTACATGGTATTGGTTTTAAATTTGAATGCCCATAACGAACTATGTTAAAAGGAGTTCTTTTTGTCGGGTTAGGAGCAATCAGTTATGGTGTTTTAGCAACTGTGGTTAAACTCTCATACAATGAAGGGTTTAATACAGAGGAAGTTACTTTTTCACAATTCGGAATAGGTTGGCTAATCTTAGCCGTAATGGCTATTGTTCAACTTCGTAATCAAACTGCCGTATGTGATAAAGAGTTAACAGTTAAGCATAAACAGGCCATTTTTAAACTTATTCTAGCAGGAACGTCACTCGGATTTACTGGTTTGTTTTATTACCGAGCTGTTCATTTTGTTCCTGTGTCGCTTTGTATTGTATTACTGATGCAAAGTGTTTGGATGGGTGTGTTGCTGGAAGTCATCTTATTGCGAAAAAGACCGTCCATTACGAAGATTATTGCAGTCGGTATAGTATTGGTCGGAACGGTTTTCGCTACAGAAGTATACAAAGATATCAATGTACTTGATTTTCGTGGTGTTATTTGGGGAATGTTAGGTGCCTTAGCCTATACGGTGTCGTTGTTTACTAGTAACAAGATTGGTCTCGAATTACACAATATATTCAGAAGTTTCTGGATGATGACGGGGGGCTTTTTAGTGGTTGTGTTTGCTGCACTACCAGTTTTGTTTCAATCATTTTCGTGGGATGTATTTTTGCCATGGGGGTTGTTTTTAGCCATATTCGGAACAGTGCTGCCTCCATTATTCATGAATAAAGGAATGCCATTAACGGGAATGGGGATAGGTGCAATTATTATTGCTATCGAAATCCCTGTGTCGGTTGCTATGGCATCAATTTTTCTCCAAGAACACATCAATTGGATTCAATGGTGCGGAGTGGTGCTCATTATGTGCGCTATTGTACTGTTAAATTTAAAGAAAAAGGCATAGAAAGCTTCTCTTTCCACAGCAATTATGTGTTGTAAATTCGTTGAATAAATAAGCGTTTTATTGTGTTGTAGTTTAATCCAATAATTACACAAACGATGAGTGTGAGTATGGCAATGGAATACCACTCAAATTCGTTCGGAAGTGGAAATCCAGAGGAAGAGAGGAATTGGTCCAAAAAGAACTTAATAACCCCAAACAGCAAGATTGAAAGTATAAATAATATGCCAAATAGTTTAATTAAGTAACTCAGAAATGCGTTTGACAATACATTGGGATGGTAGCCAATTCGAAGTAGTGTTGTAATTTCATAATCTGATTTCGAGATTAAAATTTGGGTATATTGCATAATCAACAACGCACTTAGGAATATGGTAATCACACTAACGAACAGAATTACACCAAGCACAGCACTGAGTATACTTTTCACTTTAGCGATGGTTAGTTCATTCTTTTTAATGTCTAGATTTTGTTCCTCCATTACGCTTTCTAGTAATCCGTATGCCCCATCTTCAATAGATAGCATGAGTTGTGTAATGATTGGTGGTTCATCATCACTATAGATTTCGTTGCCATATTCCATAAATTCTATTGGAACCAATATCGCACTAATCTGATTCGAAAATCCTACAACTCGTGCGTTAAAATGTTCTTTTTTTCCGTTCCCCGAGATATCAATTCTAAAATTAAAGGTCATAGCTAAATCTTCCGAAACTTGTGGAATACCATAGGATGCCGCAAATTGATTCAGCATAATCATAAAATCGCGTGGCATTACGAGTGGCAATACTTCGTCCCCAGATTTCCATTTCCAAGAATCAACCTTTACGTCCATTAATTCATCCTTAACAGATTGCACAAATACATCGGTGCGGAAGTAGGGAAGTCCCTGTTCTTTCATACCAAGTGAAATATTGAAACGGTTATTGATTACAGGTTCTACATTTTTGACAAATGAAAGACTTCGCAATTTCTCAATTTCAGCCTGCTCAAATGTATTTGTACCCAAACTTAGGGCGTCAAACTTTGATACTTTTCGCTGAGCAATCAACACATTACCCCCTAAGATCTCATTGCCTTCTCCAAGACTTCGAGAAGCAACAAAATAATGAATAGCACAGAGAAGAAACACAAATCCGATTAATGTTCCTATGACAGCTACAAATAGTTGTTTTCTATTCGCATATCTAAACAATACTTGCTTTAACATCGCTTAAAGATTTAGTTCAATAGTAAAATTACACCCATATTTATCTCCTAATGACGTTAGGATAAACCCTGCTTGTTGATCATCTGTACGTTCTTGAATGAGTTTAAGAGCTATTTTTGTATTCGCTTCATCTAAATGACTAAAAGGTTCATCCATGATGAGCCATTCGTATGGTTGAATCAATGCCCTAATGATAGCAACACGTTGTTGTTGACCATAAGAAAGGATACCACATTGTTGGTTCCATTTATCATCAATTCCAAGACGTTCAAGCATTTGTATGATTTCCATTTCAGAAAATGGTGAGCCAAGTGCATGCTTTAATAACAAATTTTCGCGTACAGTATAGGAAGGGAAGAGCTGAAGGTCTTGAAATATTACGGCTATTTTTTTCTGCCTGATGGTTGTCCATTCATCTAATGAGAGTTGTTGAATATTTTTGTCATTGAATAAAATCTCACCAGAATAATCGTTGCGTAATCCAGTTGTTATAGATGTAAAGGTAGATTTTCCTTTTCCACTAGATGCATTCAATAATACTTTTTGACCGTGATTTAATTCAAAAGTTTTTCCCCAAATAGAGTCTGCATGGTGCGCAATTTCTTTTAATGGGTAAGGCATAATATGGCTATACGTTATCTTCATATCAGTTGGTTTCGGCTAAGATATCAACAATTGTTCCAAAATAGAATTTGTTCGAAAATAATTCTATCCACACCCCATCAAAAAAGAATGTTAAATTTGCATTTCAAAATAAATGATAATGGCACAAAAACCATCTATTCCAAAAGGAACTCGAGACTTTTTACCGGCAGACGTTGCAAAGCGAAATTATATATTCAATACGATTCGAAACACGTTTCATAAATACGGATTTCGCCCTATTGAAACGCCTTCGTTTGAAAAACGAGAAACCCTTTTAGGTAAATATGGTGATGAAGGAGATCGTTTAATTTTCCGAATCCTTAATTCGGGAGATAAAATGAAAAAAGCTGATTTACAAGCGCTAGAGAATGATAATTTAGCTTTGTTTGCTAATTCGTTGTCAGAAAAAGCACTTCGATACGATTTAACTGTCCCATTCGCTCGCTTTGTTGTACAACATCAACATGAGTTAGCTTTTCCATTTAAACGGTATCAAATTCAACCTGTTTGGCGAGCTGATCGTCCACAACATGGTCGTTATCAGGAATTTTATCAATGTGATGCAGATGTAGTGGGGAGTGATTCGCTTTTATATGAACTCGAATTCGTTCAGCTTTTTGACGAGGTATTGACCGAGTTGGGAATTCCTGATTTCACAATCAAAATCAACAACAGAAAAATTCTTTCTGGAATTGCAGAAGTAAGTGGTGAAGCAGATAAACTGATAGATATTACTGTCGCTATTGATAAATTGGATAAAATCGGTCAAGAAGGAGTGGAAAATGAGTTGCGCGAAAAAGGCGTTTCTGAACAAGCTATTTCGATTATTGCTCCTTTATTCGATTTGTCAGGTTCTACCCAACAGAATTTAGATAGAATACGTGAGTTTTTGAAGGAGAGTGAAGAAGGTCAAAAAGGATTGGATGAATTGTCGTTTATTTTCGAACAAATAGCATTATTGGGCTTAAACAAAGCAAAACTTGAATTTGATGTGACGCTAGCGCGGGGCTTGAATTACTACACAGGAGCAATTTTTGAAGTAAAAGCAAATGGTGTAAATATGGGAAGTATTTGCGGTGGAGGACGTTACGATGACTTAACTGGTTTATTTGGGATGTCTGGAATGTCTGGTGTTGGTATTTCGTTTGGAGCAGACCGTATTTACGATGTATTAACTGAGTTGGATTTGTTTCCAAAAGAATTAGAACGTGGGTTGACGCTTTTGTTTGTGAATTTTGGCGAACGAGAACAAGCTCATTGTTTAAAATTGTTAAAAGAAGTACGCGCAAATGGGATTGATGCAGAAATTTACCCATCGTACGAAGCTAAAATGAAAAAACAATTGAAATACGCAGATGACAAACGTGTAGCTTTTGTAGCGCTAGTTGGCGAGTCCGAAATGCAGGAGAATTTGATTCAACTTAAACACATGCATACAGGAGAACAGGAAGAAATGAGTTTAGAAGAAATGATTGATTTCCTACTTAAAAAGACAACAATTTAGTACAGAATACACTAAACATGAAAAAGTTTATAATTACAAAACAACACATATCACTTGATGAATTACGTCAAGTGATTCAAGAAAACTACCAGGTCGAATTAGGTAAAGATTGTGTTGATGCTATTGAGCAATGTCGAAACTACCTTGATCGTGCAATAGCTCAAAAAGGGGAATTGATTTACGGAATTAACACCGGTTTCGGTTCGCTTTGCAACACAGCCATTGATACGGCACAATTAGGACAGTTACAGGTAAATCTAGTTCGCTCTCACGCCTGTGGAACAGGTGAGGAGGTAGATGCAGAGATTGTGAAATTAATGCTTTTACTTAAAGCAATTGGTTTATCTAAAGGACATTCGGGTGTGCAACTTGAAACAGTAAACAGGCTGTTGTATTTTTACAATAATGACATACTTCCGGTGATTTACCAACAAGGCTCACTTGGTGCTTCGGGTGATTTAGCTCCTTTGGCTCATTTATCCTTGCCATTAATAGGAGAGGGACAAGTGCGTGAAAAAGGACAACTTAGAGAAGTTTCTGAAGTACTAAGATCGCACGATTTGTCACCAATTTCACTACAGAGTAAAGAAGGTTTGGCGCTATTGAACGGAACTCAATTTATGAGCGCTTATGGCTTATGGGCTGTGTTAAGAGGGCAAGAAATGATAACCGCGGCAAACTCAATAGCGGCTATATCACTTGAAGCTTATGATGGGAGAATAAACCCATTTTTTGAAAATGTGAATGTGGTCAGAAATCAAGTGGGGCAAATAGAAGTGGCACGTCAAATGCGTGATTTACTTGCGGGTAGTGAAATGATCGAGTTGCATAAGGTTAATGTGCAAGATCCTTATTCTTTCAGGTGTGTGCCTCAGGTTCATGGTGCTTCACTTGATGCTTTATCTTATGTTTCTAAAGTGATTGAAAATGAAATCAATGCGGTAACAGATAACCCAACTATTTTTCCTGATGAAGACGAGGTGATTTCTGCAGGAAACTTTCATGGCCAACCTTTAGCGATTGCGATGGATTTTTTAGCAATAGCTATTGCCGAATTGGGTAGCATTTCGGAACGACGTACTTACAAATTAATAAGTGGAACGAGAGATTTACCTGCTTTTTTAGTTGGAAACCCTGGGTTGAATTCTGGTTTCATGATTCCGCAGTACGCTCAAGCTAGTATTGTGAGTCAAAATAAACAATTGTGCACCCCTGCGAGTATTGATACGATTGATTCGAGTAATGGTCAGGAAGATCATGTAAGTATGGGGGCTAATGCGGCAACGAAGCTATACCGAATTATTGAAAATGTATACCAAATTTTTGGTGTAGAATTAATGAATGCAAGTCAGGCTATTGAATACAGAAGACCGCATAAAACCTCATTGAAGTTAGAAAAATTGCTGCAAGCGTATCGACAAGTCGTACCTTTAATTGAAAATGATACCTATATGCACCCACGAATGGTTGCGAGTAAAAAATTTGTAAAAGAATTATTATGGAAACAAATAACCAAGTAGATAACTTTAACGATATCGAATCAAAGCCCCTCAAACGACCAGTGTTTTTAACTGTATTAGTTATATTAACATGGTTGTGGACAGGAATTATGATGATGAATTCGTTTACAGCGATGGTAAACGGACCAATGGATGAAGAAAAAATGCTTGATCAAGAGCTGAAAGCGGCGACATCAATTGTCGAAATGAAAGATTTGGGTCAAGATGAATTCGTGTATATGATTGAAATGGGATTGGAGCGAATGCGTTATATCAACAATGAGGCTTTTTACAAAAACTATTTAATCACCTTGTTTATTGCAATATTCGGTGCGTTTTCAGCATTTTTAATGTGGAACAAGAAGAAAATCGGTTTTCATGCCTATATCTTGTACAGCTTATTGTTTGTAGCGATGGCGTATTTCATTTATCCAATTGATATGATTGTAAATATTGAAATTTATATGAATTTAGCGATAAGTGGATTGTTTGTGTTATTATACTCCCGAAATTTAAAAGCGATGGAGTAATGAAACTGGTTAGGATTGGATTAGCTCTCTTATTCGTTTGTATAAATGGGTTTAATTTGTACGCACAACAAAAGAAGAATCAAAAATCGGATGCATTTCGTATTCTTCAGTTATTGGCACAAGAAGATTATAAAACCGTCATAGAAGAATCCACCAAGTTTATACTAGCAAATCCAGCTAATTTTTCGGGATACTTCTGGAGAGCAGAAGCATACGATAAATTAGGGGATATCCATAACTCAAAAATTGATTTATATAGCGTAATTAATTTACGACCTGACTTTACTAATGCTTATACAAATTTAGGTTATATTTATCAAAAGTCTGAACAACATGATAGTGCGCTGTTTTGCTATGAAAATGCCTTAAAGTATGGTGAATTTGATACAGATGAAGAGAAATCATATTTATATTACAACAAAGCACTGGTTCATTTAGAAATGAAGAATCCGACCATCGCTTATCAGGATTTAAAAACAGCGAATGAATACCTGCCTAATGATCCTTATATTCTTTACCAACTTGGCTTATTAGAGATTGACAATGGAAATTATAAACTAGCTAGGTCACATTTTTTAACGGTTCAACTTAAGAGGCCAGATCAAATTGAGGCAAGGTTAAACATCGCAATTTGTAAGTACAACCTAGAAGATTATGACGGTGCGTTCAAAGATGTAAATACTTATTTAAGTGTTAGTTCTGATAAGGGATATGCGTATTTTTTGAAAGCTAAATTGTATGACCATTATTATTTAGATGACGAAAAAGCATTAGAATACTACACTCTTTCTATAGAATTTGGATACAATTATTCGTATTTGAATCGTGCTATGAAGTATATGGAATTGGATGATTTTAATGCAGCAGAATCTGATTTATTAAATTGGAAGCAATACAATTCCTTTAATCCTATTATATGGATGATGCTCACAAGTATTTACATTGAAACAGAAAGGTTGGAAACTGCAAATTCATATTTTGAAGAGCTTGTAAATTCATATTCTCATTCCCAAGATACACTTGTTGAAATGTACTTGTTAAAAGTGGAATTATTGTTTGAAAATGGTTTTGATAATGAAGCAATTAAAGATTTACATTTTATCAATGAGTTATATCCTAACGATACAAAAGTATTGAACAAGATTATTCACATAATGTATTTGAATGGGGAGTATGATTTAGTGATAGATAAGGTTTCTGATTTAATTGATTTAGAACCTGATAATCATGATTTAATTGTGTATAGGGCTCGTGTGTATTCAAGAATTAATAACTATGTAGCGTCAGAAAAAGATTATTCGAGAGTGATTGAACTTCAGCCTAGCTTATCCGAATACTATTTCTCAAGAGGTTTGATTAGATTAAAGTTAAAGAAACGAAAAGAAGCATGTAGTGATTTTAATAAAGCTGCATCAATGGGGAATATTGATGCCCAATATGCCTTAAATGATGAATGCAGGTAAACAATACAATTTTTTTGCTAGATGTCCTTTGATATATTTATTCTTGCCATCTAAAATTCGCTATCTTTGCAAAAAATTTATAGTTCAAAATGTTAAATGTAAACAATCTTTCGCTTCAATTTGGTAAACGCATTTTGTTTGATGATGTGAATCTCAAGTTTCAAAATGGGAACTGCTATGGTGTAATTGGAGCAAATGGTGCTGGTAAATCCACTTTTCTTAAAATATTATCGGGCGAACAAGATCCAACTAGAGGTTCTATTGATTTAGAACCAGGTAAACGTATGGCTGTGCTCAAACAAGAGCATAATGTTTTTGATGAGTACGAAGTATTGAAAACGGTTATCATGGGGCACAAGCGTCTTTATGAAATCATGGAGGAAAAAGATGCGTTGTACGCAAAGCCCGATTTTTCGGACGAAGACGGTATGCGTGCATCCGAGTTAGAGGCCGAATTTGCCGATATGGAAGGGTGGAATGCGGAAACGGATGCGGCTAGTTTATTGTCTAACCTTGGTATTAGCGAGTCATATCATTACATGAAAATGGTTGATGTTCCAGCAGAATTAAAAGTACGTATTCTTTTAGCTCAAGCATTATTTGGAAACCCCGATTTACTTGTGTTGGATGAGCCTACCAATGATTTGGATGCAAAAACCATTTCGTGGTTAGAAGACTTTATCATGGATTTTAAAAACATGGTGATTGTGGTTTCGCACGACCGTCACTTTTTAGACGTGGTTTGTACACATATTTGTGATATCGATTATTCTAAAATTCAATTGTTTACAGGTAATTATTCGTTTTGGTATCAATCTTCACAACTTGCTTCTCGTCAGCGTGCGGATAAGAATAAAAAGAATGAGGAAAAGAAGAAGGAGTTACAAGAATTTATTGCTCGTTTTTCGGCCAATGCTTCTAAATCAAAGCAGGCTACGAGTCGCCGTAAATTATTGGATAAATTGGACCTAGATGAAATTCAACCTTCTTCAAGACGTTATCCTGGTATTCAGTTTGCGCAAGATAGAGATGCGGGGAATCAGATTTTAAATATTACCAACTTAAGCGCTTCTGGTGAAGAAGGTGAGGTTTTGTTTAAAAACTTAAATATTGTTGTTAATCAAGGGGATAAAATAGCATTTGTTTCTCAAAATTCACAAGCTATTACCGCATTATTTGAAATACTGAATGGTGCTAAAACGCCAGATACGGGTGAGTTCACTTTTGGAACAACAATTTCCACAGCGTATTTACCAAGTGACAACAGTTCTTTCTTTAAGGATGACATGAATCTAATCGATTGGTTACGTCAATATGCGCAAACAGATGAAGAGCGTGAAGATGTTAATCTTAGAGGTTTCCTTGGACGTATGTTGTTTACGGGGGAAGAAGCTCTGAAAAGTGCAAAAGTGCTTTCAGGGGGCGAAAAAATGCGATGTATGTTGTCTCGAATGATGTTGGCGAAAGCTAACTTATTGATGTTTGATGAGCCAACTAATCACCTCGATTTGGAATCGATTACAGCATTAAACAACGGTATGCGTGATTTCGTAGGTCAAATTTTATTCAGTTCGTATGACTTTGAGTTAACAAATACAGTTGCAAATCGTGTGATTGAGTTAACTCCAAACGGATTTATTGATAAAATGATGCCTTATGAGGATTTTATTAGGGATGAGAAGGTACTTAGTCTGAAAGAGGAACTTTACGCTTAATCCTTTTATTTAATTAATCAATAAGGACTACTTGATAATCAAGTAGTCCTTATTTTTTGTGAAAATATTTTAATCGATTAGAAGTTAAAAATCGAGTGTTACTTTTTTCCGAATTCAGCTACAATTTGATCGGCTAATTCTAATCCAATTCGATCTTGTGCCTCAACTGTTGCTGCTCCGATGTGCGGAGTGCAAGCGATTCTTTCGTGTTTGAGCAATTCAGTCCATGGTGTGGGTTCATTTTCAAAAACGTCCAATGCCACACTAGCTACTTTTCCTGAATTTAACGCTTCAATTAAAGCAGGTTCATCGATTACACCACCGCGTGCAGCATTTACTAAACGAACCCCTGTTTTCATAAGGTCAAACTCTTTCTTGCTGAATACGGCATCCCCATTCGTTTGTTTTGGAACATGAACAGAGATAAAGTCCGCTTCGGGTAATACGCTAGCTAAATTGTTAACAGGTGTAAGTTCCACAGACAAATTATCCAATCCGATTATTGGAATTTTAATGGCAATAGGATTGGTGTGGTGGTCAACAGCAATTACTTTCATTCCAGCACCAATGGCATATCCCGCTAACGCTTGACCAATTCTACCAAAGCCCACAATAATTAGGGTTTTACCTCGTAATTCAATTCCCTTTGCATACTTTTTCTTGAGTGTAGAAAATTGTCCGTTTTCACACGTAGGCATGTAGCGAAACGAATCGTGTAATGAACGTGCAATTGCAAACAATTGCCCCATAACCAATTCAGCAACAGATTGAGAAGAAGCGCCAGGTGTATTAATTACTTTGATTCCTTTGGAACGTGCGTAATCCACGTCAATGTTATCCATTCCAACTCCGCCACGTCCAATTAATTTTAGGTTTGGACAAGCATCTACTAATTCCTTTCGAGCTGTAGTGGCACTTCGTACAAGTAATACTTCGATATTTTCCGAATTAATGTAATCGATTAATTCCTCTTGTTTCACATTGTCCGTAATCACGGTATAACCTGCAGCTTCTAAACTTTGCCTTCCTTCAGCCGAAATACCATCGTTTGCTAAAATTTTCATATTCTATTTTTTAGATTTAAAGATACAAGACTTCAAGATTCAAGACACGCTAATTTGTGGCCTGTCCTTTGTCAAATATCCATTGGTCTATTGTCTTGAATCTATTGTCTTTTGTCTATTATCTTTTGTCTATTATCTTTTGTCTTGAATCTTAAAGTCTTGAATCTAATCTAAAGAGCCCTCATCACATCCACCAAAACTTGTACACTCTCCAATGGAAGCGCATTGTACATCGAAGCTCGATAACCACCAAGTGTTCGGTATCCTTTTAATCCTACAATTCCAGCCTCATTCCACAATTGATCAAAACGTTCTTTATCCGCTTCGTTTTCTAAAAAGAAAATAACATTCATGTTGGAACGATCTTCTTTATTTACGGTGTTTTTGAATTTCGGATTAGTGTCAATTTCGTTGTACAAAAGTTCCGCTTTGGCATTATTCAATTTCTCTTGCGCTGCAACACCACCATTTTTTATTAAATGACGTAAGTTAAGCATAGCGACATATACAGAATATACAGGAGGTGTATTGAACATTGACTCTTTGTTTTTGTGTACCGCTAAGTCTAGATAAGTAGGAATGACATCAAAAGAAGACTTTCCTAAAATCTCATCTTTTACAATATAAAGTGTAGCCCCCGCAGGACCTAGATTTTTTTGAGCTCCAGCATAAATCAAGTCAAAGTCAGCCACATTTATTTGACGTGAAAATATATCCGATGACATATCGCAGACAAGTGGTTTGGTCGTTTTAGGCATAGACTTGAACTGTGTTCCGTAAATCGTGTTGTTGGAAGTGAAGTGCACATAATCCACATCATCGGTAATTACGTAATCTTTTGGAATATATGAAAAAGTTTCTGCTTCTGATGAAGCTACAACATCTACATCCAGTCCAGCCATTTTAGCTTGCTTGATAGCGTTAGAAGCCCATTGACCAGTGTTGATATATGCAGCTTTTTTATTAGAACGAGCCATGTTCAATGCGGTGATCAAAAATCCTAAACTCGCTCCACCTTGCAAAAATAATACAGAATAACCAGCTGGAACATTCAATGCTTTTTTTACTAATTCTTGTGCTTCGTCCATAACTGCAACGAATTCTTTACTACGATGTGAAATTTCCAAAATAGAAAGTCCATTGAAATCGATTACAGCTTGAGCTGCTTCTTGTAATACTTCTTGAGGTAGAATACATGGACCAGCACCGAAATTGTGTTTTTTTGACATTATAAATTAATTTAGTGTTAATTGTATCATTTTTTACATAAAAAAAGCGCCGATGGCGCTTTTAAATCTATTTTTTGTCTACTTCTACAGCCGCCAATTGCTCAGACTGGTATTCACCTCTGTCTAATTTTTCTTGGCACTTCACAAACGTTTCGATGGTGTATTTCACATCTTCTAGTGTATGAACAGCTGTTGGAATAAGGCGTAACATAATTACATCTTTAGGAACTACTGGATAAGTTACAATAGAACAGAATATATTGTAGTTTTCACGTAAATCAAACGTAAGGTTTGTTGCTACAGCAAGATTACCTTCACCTTTCAGGAAAACTGGCGTAACAGGAGAGTTTGTCTTTCCAATATCAAAACCAGCTTCAACTAATCCAGTTTGAAGAGCCGTAGCAATTTTCCAAAGGTTTTCACGAAGCTCAGGTTTTGTTCGTAACAATTCCAAACGCTTAATGGCTCCAATAACTAACGGCATTGGAAGTGATTTAGCAAACATTTGCGAACGCATATTGTAGCGCATGTATTCAATTACACTTTCGTTGGCACAAATAAATGCACCGATAGAAGCCATTGATTTAGCGAATGTACCAAAAAGAACATCAATTTCACTGTGCACACCTTGTGCTTCTCCAGCGCCACGTCCTGTTTCACCACATGTACCAAAACCATGTGCGTCATCCACAAACAGACGGAAATTGTATTTACCTGATTTTCTAAATTCAACCAATTCTTTTAATTTCCCTTGGTCACCAGCCATTCCGAAAACACCTTCTGTGATAACAAGGATTCCACCTCCTGTGTTTTCAACAATTTTAGATGCGCGTTCCATTTGCTTATCAAAGCTTTCCATGTCATTATGTTGGAATACAAAACGCTTTCCAGAATGTAAACGCATACCGTCGATAATACACGCGTGTGATTCACTATCGTATACAATAACATCGTGACGATCTACTAAACAATCGATAGCAGAAACCATACCTTGATAACCAAAGTTGAGCAAGATACAATCTTCATAATCCATGAATTCAGCAATCTCATTTTCTAACTGCTCGTGATATACCGTTTGACCAGTCATCATTCGGGCACCCATAGGATACGCCATGCCCCAATCTTTAGCTGCTTTAGCATCAGCTTCGCGTACTTCAGGATGATTAGCTAATCCTAAATAATTATTCACAGACCAAGTGAGGCACTCTTTTCCACGGAAAAACATTTTATTTCCAATTTCACCTTCCAGCTTAGGGAATGTAAAATAACCGTGAACGCCTTTAGCATATTGTCCGATTGGACCACGATTTTTCTTTAACTTATCAAAGATGTCTAGAGCCATAAGTTATTCTTTTATTTCTATATGTTCAGAAAATTATTCTGCGAAATTACTTGAATTGTTTACTTAGAACAACTTTTTTGCCGAAATTTATTCACAACAGTTAGTTAGTGAATTGTTTTAAACTGAATACAATTTATGTTTAGCTTACCCGTTTTCTGAAATAAGCATTACATTTGTACACCAAATTGACAGCAAAAAATGAGATATATCATTTTACTTACTATACTTTTTGCATTACTATTATCAGCTTGTTCTGGTTATAATAAGGTTATTAAAAGTGATGATTACGATCGGAAAATGGAATATGCAGCCCGTTATTATGAGGAGCAGCAATGGGATAGGGCGGCTACGTTGTACGAACAAATTTATCAACGCTATTCAAAAGGACCAAAAGGAGAAGAATCTTATTTTAAGTTGGCTAAGTGTAATTATGAAATGAAAGATTATTACTTGGCAGGTTATTATTTCAATAATTATAGAGAACGATTCTTTTTAAGTCCTTACGCAGAGGAGGCGACTTTTTTAAGTGCCATGTGTGCCGTAAAAAACTCCCCAAATTATTCAATGGATCAAACAGATACCCGTAAAGCCTTAATGGAATTACAACGGTTTGTGAATTATTACCCTGAAAGTAGTCTGGTGGACAGTTGTAATGTGATTATGGATAAATTGCAATATAAACTGGAGAAAAAAGCTTACGAAGGAGCGAAGTTGTATAATCGCATGGAGAATTATCGAGCAACTGTGAGTGCATTTGATGCATTTGTTGAAGACTTTCCCAATTCGGAAAACAAAGAAGAGGCAATGTATTTGGCTTTGCGATCTCAGTTTTTGTTAGCGCAAAATAGTATTGAGAATAAAAAATTTGCCCGATATGAGGATACTATCAAAAGATGTCGTAAATTTGCAGGTCTTTATCCGAGTTCTAAGTATTTGAAAGAAATTGAAAATTATAGACGAAAGTCGGAAAAAGAAATTGAGACTTTAACTAAAAATTAAATTCAACCAAAAGGATGAACTTTAAAAATTCTAGCGCTGAGCGTACAACAATCACCAGAGATGTGGTTAATTTACAGGAGAAAACAGGCAATGTATACGAGTCTATTGTGGCTCTTTCTAGACGTTCAAATCAAATTAATGTCGATTTGAAAGAGGAATTGACACAAAAATTGCAAGACTTTGCTTCGCATACAGATAATTTGGAAGAAATTTTTGAAAATAGAGAGCAAATCGAAATTTCAAAATTCTACGAAAAACTTCCTAAGCCTGTTGCAATGGCTATTCAAGAATTACTTGATGATAAAACATACATCAGAAAACCTTAATCCGACATGTGGAAGGGAAAGCGTATCTTAATCGGTGTAACCGGAGGTATAGCCGCTTATAAAATCCCTCTTCTAGTCAGAGAATTTATAAAATTAGGGGCTGAAGTTAAGTGTATCTTAACTCCAGCCTCTTCTGCTTTTGTAACACCACTTACTTTAGCTACATTGTCTAAAAATGAGGTGTATACCGATTTGTACAATCCACAAACTGGGGTATGGACGAATCATGTTGAATTGGGAATGTGGGCAGATTTAATGATTATCGCTCCTTTAACTGCTTCATCTCTAGCGAAAATGACTGTCGGACACTCAGACAATCTTCTTCTTACGACATACTTGTCTGCTAAATGTCCCGTATTTGTAGCTCCTGCAATGGATTTAGACATGTTTGCTCATGAATCGACAATAGTAAATCTGCTAAAGCTTGAAAAATCTGGCGTACATATTATTCCAGTTGGCGAGGGGGAGTTAGCAAGTGGTTTGTCGGGTAAAGGTAGAATGGCAGAACCGGACGAGATAGTGTCTTACATTTCCACTCATTTTTTCACTAAAGAGTTAGATTTCAGTGCTAAAAAAGTCTTGATTACTGCTGGGCCATCTTACGAGTCGATAGATCCAGTGCGTTTTATCGGAAATCATTCTACAGGAAAAATGGGAGTCGCAATAGCGAATGAATTTGCGCAAAGAGGTGCAAACGTAACGCTTTTATTAGGTCCTTCATCAAATTCTTATTCGCTTCATCCTTCAATTTCGTTCTACCGTTTTAACACAGCAAATGAATTGCTTGAGTTGACACAACAAAATTGGGTTAATACTGATATCGGTGTTTTTTCAGCAGCTGTGGCGGATTATAAACCATCTGAAGTCGCTAGTCAAAAAATCAAGAAGGATTCGGAAGATCTTGTGTTACATTTGGTGAAAAACCCAGATATTCTAATGTGGGCAGGAGCAAATAAAACCAAAACTCAACTGTTAGTTGGTTTTGCATTGGAAACAACAAATGAAGTTGAAAACGCGAAGTTGAAATTAGTGAAAAAAAATCTCGATTTAATTGTGCTAAATTCACTGAATGACAAAGGAGCTGGTTTTGGACACGATACAAATAAAGTTACATTGATGGATAAACACAATAATTGTGTAAATTTAGAGTTGCTATCAAAAGATGAAACAGCATGTAAAATTGTAAATTATGTTCAAGAGCTTAGCAAAAATTAAACTAATTGTGTGTGGTGTGCTTACGCTTTCAACTTCGTATGCGCAAGAATTGTTTTGTGAAGTAAACGTAATTACGGATCCTAAACTTCAGATTACAACTGTTGACAAGGATGTCATCGATCAATTGAAAGATGTGGTTGCTGAATTTATGAACAATACCAGATGGACTAAAGATGAATTTGAGGTAGAGGAACGCATTAATTGTGTATTTCAAATCAGTATTGAACGTATTCCAAGTACAGGTTTATACAGTGGATCACTCCAAGTCCAAGCTTCTCGACCTGTATACAATGCAAGTTACAATACTACCATTCTGAGTTTCAAAGACGATAACTTAGACTTTCGATTTGATAGAAATCAGATTTTACAATATGCCCCCAATCAGTTTAGGGATAATTTAACTTCAATTTGCGCTTTCTATGCATACATGATTTTAGGTTACGACTATGATTCTTTTTCACTTGAAGGAGGAACAAAGCATTTTGAAATGGCTCAACAAATTGTTTCCATGTCACAAAATGGAGGAGGAGAGGGCTGGAGTGCAAACGATTCGAGAAGACGAAACCGATTTTACCTCGTAGACAACGCGTTACAACAATACTTTAGTCCTCTTCGACAAGTGTATTATGATTACCACAGAAAAGGTCTTGATAACTTGTATACCGATATTGAAAAAGGCAGAAAGGTAATCTTTGAAAGTTTACAATTGTTAGAGCCTGTTCAACAATCTAGACCAGGGTCTTTAAATTTACAGATTTTTTTATCTGCAAAAATTAACGAGCTAAAAGGGTTGTATGCTAAGGCAGAAATGGCTGAAAAAAATAAAGTTGTAGCGCTTCTGAAAAAACTAGACCCAGCTAATGGTACCAAGTACGACGAAATTCTAACTACATAATGCTAAAAAGTCTATCGATACGAAATTTTGCGTTGATTGATAATGTAGAATTGTCATTTGATAATGGATTGACCGTTATTACTGGCGAAACGGGATCAGGGAAATCAATTTTACTTGGTGCGTTAAACCTTTTGTTAGGTAGTAGAGCTGATTTTTCTGTAATTAGAGATGAACATGAAAAAACAATCGTTGAAGGGTTGTGGAATATTGCTAACTATGGATTAGAGTCGTTTTTTGAAGAAAATGAATTGGATTACGAACACGATTGTATCATTCGCCGTGAAGTATTACCTCAAGGCAAATCACGTGCATTTATCAATGATACACCTGTTTCACTGTCGGTATTGAAAGAACTAACGGATAGACTCATTCAGATTAACTCACAACACCAAACGCTTCAACTAAAAGACAAAGCATTTCAACTTCAACTGTTAGATACATTAGGTGGATGTACAGCTGAATTAGAAAGCTACGCCGCGTGTTTCCAACGATTTAAGCAAGAAGAGTCATTAGTTAGTCAACTCGAATTACAGTTGAGTGAATTAATTAAACAACAAGATTACATTAGTTTTCAAATTGATGAGTTGTTAAAACTAGGATTAGATCAACATAACTACGATGAACTTATTCTAGAATTGAAAAAAGCCGAAAATGCTGAATTTTTACTTCGAAATTTTCAAGAATCTATTCATTTATTGGACGGTGACCAAGGGATTTTATCAGATTTAAAGAAATTGCAACAGCTTGTTCGAAAATCGGCTGAGTACGATAGTGAAATTCAGGATTGGTTAACACGTATAGAATCGCAAATTATTGAGTTAAGTGATTTAAGTGTAGAAATTAACAATCATGCGGAACAAGTTTCGGTAAATCCTAATCGTTTAGAATGGTTGATACAGACCTTAGATGATTACCAACGGATATTGAAAAAACATCATAAACAGAATCAGGTAGAATTGAGTGCGTTTTTAGAAGAATTAACCATCCAAACACAGACATTCGAGACGATTGAAACTGAATTGGCTAAATCTAAGTCTACATTGTTAGCAACCAAAAAGGAGTTGCATCATCAAGCGACACAACTAAGTGAAAAACGTCGAAAAACAGCCCCAATAATCGTGTCAGAACTAATTCCCCTGCTGGATGAATTAAAACTTTCAGATGCACGTGTAGAATTTGTATTTCACGACAAAAGCGAACCCGATAAAAACGGATTGGAAACGGTTGACTTATGTTTTTCTCCCAATAAAGGCGTTCAACTTCAGTCAATTGACAAAAGCGCATCAGGTGGTGAGCTAAGTCGCTTTATGCTTGTGGTGATGACACTGTATAGTCATAAAAAACAATTGCCGAGTATTATATTTGATGAGATAGACACAGGTGTTTCAGGTGATGTAGCTGGTAGAATAGGATCAATGTTGCGCAAAATGGGAACAAGTAGACAGCTTATTGCCATTACACATTTACCACAAGTAGCTGCTTCAGGCCACCAACACTTGACCGTTCAGAAATCTGATGTAAACAGTCGAACAGTTACCGAAGTTCTTTACTTATCAAGTGAGGAGCGTAAAGTAGAAATCGCAAAATTGATGTCAAGTAAGGAATTGACAAGTGCTGCAATTGAAAATGCCAATTTATTATTAGCATCCCATGGAAATTAATTCAAAACCAACCTTTTACTGGGGTGTTTCACTGATGTTGCTAGCGATATCATTTGGTGCAATGGGTGCTCATTTACTGGAGAAAGTGTTGGATGTTACTGCGATGAAATCTTTTCAAACAGCAATAAATTACGCAATATATCAAGGATTAGCTTTTCTAATTCTTTCTTTATTAAACCCAATTTCGATTAGAAAACCAGTCTTGTTCATGAAAATTGGAATATCTTGTTTTTCGGGTTCTATTCTGATGTTAGTTTTTATGAAACATTTAGGTATTGGAATTCCTAAATTACTGGTATTGATTACGCCACTTGGGGGAGTTTTACTAATAATGGGTTGGTTGACGATGTTTTTTGTTTCAATCACTAAAAACAAGGTGTAGATGACTATTCAGATACTTGTTCGGTAGATATCTTGGTTGAGTATACACATTTTTATTTCGAAAGCAATAATATCAGCAAAATGATTTCAACAATTCGTGATAAAGATGTGAAAAAGTAAAGGTAAAAATATCCATTAGGTAAGTCAAATAACTTTAAATTTGTATTAATATTAACAGCGGTTGCTAGAAAAGAAATTATATGAACGAATTTGGTAAGATAGGTAAGAATGCCAATTTGAAAGATTCAATCGGGCTCTACAATTTGGGAAATGTGTATTGGAACATGACTCCTGCAGAGCTCGTAGAGGAAACAATAATCAATGGTCAAGGTGTATTGACGGATACAGGTGCGTTGGCGATTAATACGGGAGAATTTACAGGAAGATCACCAAAGGATCGTTTTATCGTATGTGATGCAAATACCGAAAACAGTGTATGGTGGGGAGATATCAACATCAAATTCTCAGAAGAACGATTTGATGCGCTATACAATAGAATGAAAGCTTATTTAGCAAATCGTGAAGTATATGTGCGTGATGCGTTTGCATGTGCTGATCCACGTTACAAATTAAATTTGCGTGTAGTGACTGAATATCCTTGGTCCAACATGTTTGCTTACAATATGTTCTTACGTCCTACTGATGAGGAATTAGACAATTTTACACCAGATTGGCATATCGTAAATGCACCTGGTTTTCTTGCTGATCCTGAGTTAGACGGAACGCGTCAACACAATTTTGCAGTGATTAACTTCACTAAGAAAATGATTATCATTGGAGGTACAGGTTATACTGGGGAAATTAAAAAGGGAATTTTCTCGGTACTGAACTACATTTTACCTCATGAGCATGGTGTGTTATCAATGCATTGCTCTGCTAATGTTGGTGAAGATGGTGATACGGCAATATTCTTTGGTCTTTCAGGTACTGGAAAAACAACCCTTTCTTCTGATCCAAATCGTCGTTTAATTGGGGATGATGAGCATGGATGGGCAAATGGTTCTGTATTCAACTTTGAAGGAGGATGTTATGCAAAAACAATTGATTTGTCGCAGGAAAAAGAGCCTCAAATCTATGATGCGATTAAGTTTGGAGCTATTCTAGAAAATATAGGTTTTAAAACGGGTTCTTCTACACCAGATTACACAGATTCTTCAATTACGGAAAATACGCGTGTATCTTACCCAATTTATCATATTGACAATATCGTAGAACCATCAGTAGGTCCTGACCCTAAGAATATTTTCTTTTTAACAGCTGATGCATTTGGTGTATTACCTCCAATCTCAAGATTATCTGCTGGTCAAGCGATGTACCACTTTATTTCTGGCTATACTGCTAAAGTTGCAGGGACAGAAGTAGGTGTAACTGAGCCTCAGCCTTCGTTTTCAGCTTGTTTTGGAAAAGCATTTTTACCATTACATCCTACAAAGTACGCAGAGATGTTAGGTAAGAAAATGAAAGAAAACAACGTGCGTGTGTGGTTGATTAATACAGGATGGTCAGGGGGAGAATACGGCGTAGGAAGTCGTATAAAACTCAAGTATACACGTGCTATGATTACGGCAGCGTTGAGAGGTGAATTAGACAATGTATCGTACGAAAAACATGAAGTTTTTGGGCTGGAAATGCCAACTTCATGTCCAGATGTTCCAGACGAGATGTTAAATCCTCGCAATACTTGGGCTGATAAAATGGCATATGACTCTAAGGCATCAATTTTAGCGAGTAAATTTGTGAAAAATTTTGCTCAATTTGAAGCTGATGCAAATGAAGAAATAATGGCGGCTGCTCCTAAAGTAGCCGTAAACTAAAGAGAATATTCTCTTTTTTAAAGCTGTTTCAAAAGTTTAGTTTTCCTTAATGGGGCTCTATTTTTGGAACAGCTTTTTTTATTAAATAGTGATATGGCAGGCATTCAAAATCCACTCGTTCGAATTGAAAACGGAATTTATCAAGGGAGTAATGAACGTAATTCGCTTTATGATTTGATGATTCCCGAAAACTTCAATGGTAAACTCGTGGTGTTTATTCATGGATACAAAGGATTTAAAGATTGGGGGGCTTGGAATTTAGTTCAATTTGAATTTGTGACAAATGGATTTGGTTTTGCTAAAATCAATTTAAGTCACAATGGCGGTACAATTGAAAATCCTATTGATTTCCCGGATTTGGAAGCATTTTCATTCAATACGTATTCAAAAGAAGTGGATGATATAAAGTTGTTTTTAAGTCATTTAGACTCACTTACTTTGCCTGAACATTCAACTCACCTTATTGGTCACAGTAGAGGAGGGGGCGATGTAATTATTGCTTCTTCTGAGGATGAAAGAATTGATTCATTTACCACATGGGCAAGTATAGCTTCTATTGAAAAGCGTATGCCAAATGGTGAATTATTAGAAAAGTGGAAGAATGAAGGTGTACGCTATGAAAAGAATACACGAACAGGACAACTCATGCCCATAAACTATACCTTATTTGATGATTTCTTGTTAAATTATAAGCGTTTGAATATCGAATCTGCATGTGGTAAAATTAGAATACCGAGACTTCTTATTCACGGTACGAATGACGAATCAGTTGATATCAGCGAGGGACAGTTATTGGCATCATGGCTCAATACACCACTGATTGAGATACCCAATGCCAATCACACCTTTGGCTCACATCATCCGTGGGAGACTTTTCTGCTTCCACCACATCTGAATTTGGTTGTTGATCTTACCATGCGTTTTTTCAGTGAATAACATTAATTTGAGGTGAAATGATTACATTGCTTACTCAATACAGTGTGATATCAATCAAAAAAACACATTGAATATGAAAATGAATCCAAAAATAGCCCTTTTCATTGGTATATGTTGCGTATCCATTTTTCCTGTGTTGGTCAAATCAACGCAGGTTTCAGAGATTACATCTGCATTTTATAGATTGGGTATCGCAGCACTGTTTTTTGTACTCGTAACGTTTATAAGTCGTTCCTTTCAAGCACTTCAATTACGTCAATACATCATCATTATTAGCTGTGGATTATTGTTTGCGATAGACATTGCCATTTGGAACAAGGCGATTAATCTATCATCTGCAACACAAGCAAGTTTGTTAACTAATTTAGCCCCTGTATGGGTAGGGATTGGGGCTTATTTTTTTTTAAAAGACAAACCTCGTATCAATTTTTGGATAGGAACGTTTATAGCATTATGTGGTATGGTACTTTTGGTAGGATGGGAACAAATGCTTCATTTTTCGTTTGATTTAGGTTTCCTTCTTGCAATTCTTTCTAGCTTAATCTATGCTGTTTACATTATTTTGAGCAAACGTGTGTTGAATGAAGTTAACGTATTAACGTTTATGAGTTGGAGCATGATTAGTGCCGGGGCGTTACTTTTTGTGTTGGCATTAATTACTAATACGGAATTATCTGGTTTTTCTAACAACACTTGGACTTCCCTTTTTATTCAAGGGTTAATTTGCCAATTTATCGGCTGGATGTGTATCAGTTTTGCGTTAAAAAATATGCGTGCCAATAGGGTTTCATTGAGTCTACTGCTATCAGCGGTGTTTACTGGATTTTTTGCTTGGTTATTAATCGACGAAGCCATTCATGCTGAAATGATTATCGGGGGCATTATAGTGTTAGGAGGTATTGGTATAACCTTTGTTGAAAAACAACTGATTCGCACAAGACTAAGTTGAGTCTATCCAAAAATCTTATAGTCCTTTATACGTGTAGATTATCCAGAATCATTAATTTCGCAAAAAGAATTAGATGCAACATTACACTATTCACACTGATTTTCCTCAACAACAATATATTCAGGTTCGGGCAGAATTTGATGTGCGCGATGAAGTTACTTTTTTACAATTTCCTGCTTGGCGACCGGGTCGTTACGAGTTAGGGAACTTCGCTAAAAATGTGCGTTCATTTCAAATTTTTTCGGATGAAGGCAAGCCATTGGAGTTTGAGAAAGTAACGAAAGACAGATGGCGAGTAGATACAAGCTCGACTCAAACTATCCAAGTTCGATATTCTTATTACGCCGCTGAGTTAAATGCGGGCTCAACTTATTTAGATGATGAATTATTGTATGTGAATCCCGTAAACTGCTTGGTATATATTCAAGGTCGAGAAGACGAAGCGTGTTCATTGGATATACATGTACCTGAAAATAGGGAGTATGCTGGTGGACTTGAATTGAATGATCGCACTATAACAGCAGCATCTTATCATCAGTTAGTTGACAGTCCTTTTATGTTTGCCAAACAATTGGCTCATGAAACATACACGGTAGAAGGAGTGATATTTCATATTTGGTTCCACGGATTAGTAAAACCTGACTGGAATCGATTGATAGACAATTTTAAGTCGTTTACAGCCGCTCAAATGCGTGATTTTGGCGAATTTCCCGTAAGCGAGTATCACTTTCTTTTTTTAATTCAACCTCAACGCGCCTATCATGGTGTCGAACACTTGAACTCAACTGTAATCGTATTGGGGCCATCAACTGATTTGTTTGGAAGCGTGTATGAGGATTTGCTAGGTGTCTCCTCGCACGAACTTTACCATACGTGGAATGTGAAAGCAATTCGCCCAGCAGAAATGTATCCTTATGATTATAGTAAAGAGAATTACTCTAGAATGGGCTATTTGTGCGAGGGAGTTACGACCTATATGGGTGATTATTACTTGTATAAATCAGGTGTTTTCTCCTATCAACAATACTTGAATGAGATTTATACCTTGTTGAATAGACATTTTGAAAATTTCGGAAGATTTCATTATTCTGTCACAGAAAGTTCATGGGATACATGGCTTGATGGCTATACGCCAGGGGCACCAGGAAGAAAAGTTTCCATTTACAATGAAGGCGCCTTGCTCGCATTTTTAACTGATGTGTTCATTATGCAGCAAACCGATAATCGAAAAAGTCTAAGTGATTTAATGCGTTACTTGTATTTTAACTTCTATTTGTATCAAAAAGGTGTTACAGAAAAGGATTACTTGCAATCCATAAAAAATGTATGTGGAGGCGATATGCAAACCCTATTTGATACCTATTTTAATGGCAAAACATCTTTAGAATCTATACTTACAGACTCCTTTGATTATTTAGGTTATGAAATGATTGCAACACCTATTAATCAACCTTCATTGTCACGAATCGGAATTAAAGCAATTCAAGTAGGTGAGGGGTGGCAATTGACTCACGTATACCCTGGTTCTGATGCAGATGTTGGTGGACTGATTGTAGGTGATAAAATTGTAGCTATTAATGGCTATTTTGTTGATAGTGATATTGATAAATGGTTCGAATTATTTAAAAATGATCAACTTACAATTGTATTGAACCGAAAAGGAAAGCTCAAAGAAAAGACCCTCCCGCAAACAGATAAAAATTATTACCTTTCATATTCGCTTAAGCGTGTTGATAAGCCTTCTGTGTCGCAAATGCAAGCTTTTAGGAAATGGATGGGGGTAAGTTGGGAGACTGTTGTGTAATAAAAGTAATGGTTTGACTTAACTGTCTGATTTTGAGTTGTTCTTTTGTGCCATTTTTTAGCACAATATTTGCAAGTTCATTTACGTTAATAATAATGAGAGCCTGTTGAATATGTTAATGTAAAACTTGATTGAATTTACCCAAAACAATCGTTTGATTAACTTTTTTCAAATTACCCCTGTAACGTTTTTGAAAAAGTCACTTATATAAGTGCAAGAAAACTAAAGAAACCCAAAAAACCAAGTAAGCTATGATTGTTAACCCATTGTATCACCATACTCCTGACAAGATTCAGCGAGAATTGGAGTGGATACAGCATGCAAAACGAGACCCGGAGAAATTCGCTCCCTTGTATGCTAAGTACCACGAACAAATTTTTAGATATATCTATCAACGGATGGATGATATTGACATGGCGGCGGATGTGACTTCACAAGTATTTCTAAAAGCCATGAATAATTTACACAAGTACGAATTTAGAGGAGTTCCCTTTGGCTCATGGTTATACCGTATAGCGAAAAGTGAACTCTATCAGTCATTTAGAGAGCAACAAGCTGTTCGAACTGTAAATGTAGAGACTGTGCATTTAAGTGAATTTATCGATTCTTTTTGTGAAGAAGAAAATGAACATAATCGCACGCGTTTACTGAATTGTATCGCTAAGCTAAATGAAGATGAAATTCAACTTATTGAAATGAGGTATTTTGAGCGACGACCGTTTAAAGAAATTGCTGAAATACTAGAGGTGACGGAGAATAATGCTAAAGTAAAGTGCTTTCGTATAGTAGAAAAATTAAAAAAACTCTTTCATAAAAAATAAAATATGGAAAAATTCAAACTGAATTTGAATCGTGAAAAATTATCCTCCGAACAAATTCAAAATTATCAGAATTTTAACCAATTAAAAAGTGATTTTAAACTCATAAACAAGTCATCTTGGAAAAACCCCTGGCTCCTAGGAGTCGGGGGGGTGGCTTCGGTTACAGTTATCCTAACAATTGGCGTAGTAATGTACGATAAAACTAAAAAGAATGAAATAAAAATTACTCAAACAGAATCGAATACTGCACATGTTGCTGCACAAGAAATAAATAGTGAGTCATTTAGTAAAGAAAAAGTTATTGAACATACTGAATCTGATGCTAGTCAAGTTGTTCTTGTTGCAGATAATCAAAAGCCAGTTCGTGCTCAGGCGACTTCGAATGTGTCAAAACCTAAACAAAAGAAGACTTTGAAATTGGATGTACTAGCAAAAGAATTTCCAGAGCTAGAACCACTCATCAATTCAGAATTGGAGATTATGGATGAATCTGCTTTTGATGCCAAATGGTTTCAGCGAACATGGGATGATGTATCACTCGTTGCGTTAAAATCAGATATGTATTTGATTAAATTTAGCGTCGATAAAGAGGTAAACAAGCTTGTGGTAAAGAAAATATAGTGCATTTAACACTTTAGAAATGAAAATTATTGTTTGGCTGCTGTTTATATACATCAGTTCATCGTTGTTTGCGCAAGAATATACACTTACTGTTCGTAAAAAAGAAAAACCATCCGATTACTTTCCTCAAATTGACGGGGTGATGAGTGGGGATATTGAATTGTCAAGAATTTGCAATGGATATATCACTACTGCCAAAGGATGGGTAATTCAATCATATAATTGCAGTTATGGCTACAAACATGCCGGTGAGCCAATTCACGTTTCAGGTAATCGTATACCAAATAATCTCTGTAATCAATGGAGTTCGATTTATTACAAAGAACTACCAATATTCTTTACAGATATCCAAGCAATGGATGAAAAAGGAAGGCTACATCAACTGAATAATTTTCAACTTATTTTAAAGTAAATAAATTAAATGTAAATAATTGATTTATAGCTTTTTGAAGAGTTATTAAGAAAAAAAGTTTAAAAAAGTAACAAGTTTTTTTTAATGTATTATAAAACCTTTGTAAATTAGCGTTTTAAAATTGGACTATTTAATAATACTGTTATAGCCATAAACTTACTTAATATGCATTTATTTACTAGGGAAAGTTTTAAATTTTTGTTGTTGTCAGGACTGTTTTTATGTTCTTTAGCATCATTTGCCCAACCAACTAATTTTAATACTTCTAAAAACTGGGCCTTACACAAAAAAGAATTGTATTTTGGTCTTGCTGCGACTCAGTTTTTAGGAGATTTGGGAGGTGGACCAACTGAAGGTCGTCAAAAAACAATGTTGGATATGAACTTTCCAGCAACACGAATTGGAGGTCACTTGGGGTATCGATATAGATTTCATCCTATGTGGGCAACTAAAACTCATTTAAACATTGGTATGATTAGCGCTGACGATGCGTTATCTAAAGACGAAGTTCGTTTCAATAGAAATTTACACTTTCGTTCAATGATTATCGAACTTTCTCAGCAAATAGAATTTATCTTATGGTCAAACGAGCAGGTTGGTAGAAGGTATAAAGTACCTGGTCTAAAAGGTTATAGAAACAAAAGTGATCAAATTTACTTATTTGCTGGAGTGGGGTTATTTTATTTTAATCCTCAAGCACGTTACAACGGAAGCTGGGTAAATCTAAGACCGTTAGGGACTGAAGGTCAAAACTTTGATGATGGTCCTAAACCTTATGGTTTATTTAGTGTTTCAATTCCATTTGGTATTGGTGCTAAAGTTGGTATTGGTCGTACTTGGAAATTAGGTTTCGAAGTAGCTTATCACATGACTTTTACGGATTATATTGATGATGTATCAGGAGTATATTATAACGAAGCAGCTCTTGCTTCTCAAAGTGCTGTTGCAGCAAGTGTTGCAAATCCTACTTTGAGACCTGATTGGTTTAACTCTACAGCAGGAAATAACCAAAGAGGTAATCCTGATGATAACGATGCATTATTCTTTGTAAACATCTCGTTGATAAAGAATTTAACTTACGCTAGTAGAACTGTAGGTAAAGCTTCAGTAAAGTGGCGTTCAGTTAAAGCTAAATTCTAGAAAATATTTTTTCAATTCATATTTTTGGGTGTAAGGTTTATTAACTTTACACCCAAATTTTTTTTATATATGTACAAGCTTCTGATTAAGCCCATCTTTTTTTTATTTTCTCCTGAGAAAATTCATCATTTTGTATTCAGTTCAATTAAATTATTTTTCGGAATACCGGGAGTTAAATTTATTGTAAATAAATGTTACAATATTGAAGACAAAAGACTCGAAAAAACAGTCTTTGGTTTAACATTTAGCAATCCCATTGGCTTAGCTGCGGGTTTTGATAAGGATGGTAAATTATTTAACGAGCTTGCTGCTTTTGGTTTTGGCTTTATTGAGGTAGGAACAGTAACTCCGAAAGCTCAAGACGGGAATCCGACACCAAGACTTTTTAGATTACCTGAAGATGACGGTTTGATTAATCGAATGGGATTTAATAATGGAGGTGTTGATGCGTTGATTTGTAGACTTACAAAAAGAAAAACTAACGTAATTATAGGAGGGAATATTGGGAAAAATAAGTTAACACCCAATGAACAAGCAGTCGAGGATTACATAATCTGTTTTAATGCCTTATTCCCCTTTGTAGATTATTTTGTGGTAAATGTAAGTTCACCTAATACACCAAATCTAAGGGAATTGCAAGATAAAGAACCACTGACCAAATTACTTCTTACATTAACGCTTGAAAATGAGAAACAACCAGTTCGCAAACCTATTTTATTAAAAATTGCACCTGATTTAACAGAGGGACAGCTATTAGACATTATTGAAATAATCAAGGAAAGTAAAATTGATGGTGTAATAGCTACCAACACGACTATTTCGCGCGAAAATTTGGTTACCTCTCCGTCGCAAATCGAATCGATAGGAATGGGAGGGTTGTCGGGTAAACCTGTAAAAGATCGTTCTACTGAAGTTATCCGATTTTTAGCTGAAAAATCAAATAAAGCTTTCCCTATTATTGGAGTTGGAGGTGTGTTTACAGCGGAAGATGCACTTGAGAAATTAGAAGCGGGTGCTGACCTAATTCAAGTATATACAGGATTTATTTATGAAGGACCTTCTATCGTTAAAAAGATTAATAAAGAACTACTTAGAAGAATGTTAAATTAATTTTGAATTTTCTGTTGAATTTTGTGTATTAATCGAAATATTATTGATTATTTTTAAACCATGCAAAGCTTGAAACTCATAGAATGTCCTCGTGATGCCATGCAGGGCATTAAGGATTTTATTCCAACCGAACAAAAAATTGAATACATTAACAGCCTCTTAAAAGTTGGTTTTGATACAGTTGACTTTGGGAGTTTTGTAAATCCGAAAGCGATTCCACAGATGGCGCATACCGAAGAGGTGCTTAAAGGATTGGATTTGTCTCAAACGAAATCTAAATTATTATCTATCGTAGCAAACAAACGGGGTGCTGAAAGTGCAATTGTATTCGAAGAAATTGATTATTTAGGATATCCCTTTTCGGTATCTGAAACATTTCAACAACGCAATACGAATGCAAGTATAGAAGAATCCTTTGAGCGACTTTCTCAGATTCAAAACCTTTGTGTAAAATCCAATAAGCAATTGGTGGTATACTTGTCGATGGGATTTGGAAATCCTTATGGCGATGCGTGGAGTCCTGAACTTGTTGCGGGTTGGTGCGCGCGATTATACAATAATCTAGATATTCGTATCATGGCCTTGTCTGATACAATAGGTGTTTCAAATGATACTTCTATTCGCAATTTAATGACTACATTAATTCCTGAATTTCCAAAAGTGGAATTTGGAGCACACCTTCATACTACACCGGATACCTTTGCTGAAAAAGTAAAAGCATCTGTAGAAAGTGGTTGTTTTCGACTAGATGGGGCAATGAAAGGATACGGAGGTTGTCCTATGGCTAAAGATGATTTGACAGGAAATATGCCTACGGAATCAATGGTGAGCTGGCTTCATGAAAATGGTTATGAAACTGGGTTGAATATGGAAGCTTTCAATTTTTCGCTTGAATTGAGTAATTCTGTTTTTCCACATTAATCCTATACACATTAAATTAAGTTCAATGAGGTTATCAATTTTTACTGTATTTACACTTTTATTCGCAGTAACACTTGGCTGTAAAGATGAAAAGAAAACGAAAACGTGGTCTACCACATCGAATGAAGACAGTACAGAGCTATTATCTGTAGACTTTAAGGCTGACACTATCGTAATTCGGAATTTATTTGATGACCCTGAATTTGAGAATGATACCTTATTTTCACTTTTAGAAGAACTCAAAATTTGTAATCCTGATTTGAATGCCAAATTTGATATTTACAAACCGCCATGTCAACCTCGTTTTTATAAGTTTTTTAAGTATAAAAAAGACATGCCTTGGAATGATGGGTTTGCATTGGAAATTAGATCTGGAGTAGAAGATTTCCCTGTTCGACGCTTTATTGTTTTTGAACGAGTTAATGGAAAACTGTCTAAGGTACAGGGTTTTGTAGCTAACTTGGTGGAAAAACATTCTACACCTTCAGGGTATTATGATTTAATGTTACTTTTTAGAGATGAGGAAGCTGGTTCTTTTGTGGTAAAATATACATGGAAACAAAACCAGTACGAATTTAGCTCTGTAGAGGCAATTGATGGTTATTTTGTAAAGAAAGATCGAAAAGATTCGCTGTCGAATGTCGTGTCAAAGCGCTTGGTTGATCACAAAATGTTTTTCTAATAAAAAAGCTTATTACCATATTCGTGTGTCTGATTTCGTTTGTTTCTTGCGTAGACGAAGGTGAATTTTGGGCAATAGCACCAGGTGGATTATTGCATGGAAATGGTGCTAAAGTTTGGTTGCTCGCACACGATTTACAACACGATAATGATTTTACACCTTTTCAACGAAGAAAAAAAGAAACATTTTTGTTTTTTGAAGATGGTGATTTCTACATTCAACGAATTGATAAATGGGGAGAAGATGAATACCGTAAAGGAACATTTTCTTTTCATTCGGAAAAAGGAAGTTCGCTTAACTATTTGAACCTTTATTTTTTAAATGGAACAACTACCTCATACAAGATTATTACCTATTCGGATAACTTGTTTGAGCTTGAATTGGCATCGGATAGTACACGAAGATTAGTACTAACTTCTATTACGAAGCCTGAATAAAAAAAGTGGTTTTGTAGCGCTAGTTTTTCACTATTTTCTTCACGACAACTCCCTGTGAAGTAGTGATATGTATTGTGTAAATCCCAGCAGTTAAGTGTTGGATATCCACTTTTTCAGGAGATGAAAAGTCTAATACAATCATTTTTCCGGCACTATCAAACAGCTGTATAGTGGTCATTTCCACTTCTGATTTGATGTACAAGTAATCTGATGATGGATTTGGGTAAATGCGTACAAACTCATTGTTGTTTTTTTGAATACCAACTGAGCTGTTTACGATTACACTTACGTCGTCAATGTATAGTTTAAAACCTCTATTGGTGTTGTTTACAAAAGCGAAATGAACAGTAAGGTCATTGTATCCAGAGTCACTTAAATTGACTTCGCGATCTGTCCAAGTGGTAAATTCGTTTACAATTCGAAATAAGGTATCTGTGAAATCTTCAATATCAGTGCCCGTAGTTGAAATGAGCACCATGTACCAATCTGGAAAGGAAGGGTCATGAGACATCGCTTTCCACTGTAAAATATTACCATAATCAGATATGGTGACAGGTGGAGTGATTAACCACCTAGAAGCACGTCCTTCTGGAGTGAAGTAAGATGTTGACCCAGCTACCGTGTTGTTTGCATCTTCAATATCAGTTATACTTATCCATGCTGGTTGAAATGCACTAACAGAACTATGAACTGTACGCTGATCATTATCAATTAAAGTCCATGTGGCAGGAATTCCAGATTCAAAATTCTCAGAAAAAATTTCTGTTTGCCCGAAAACCAATGCGGGTAATGACAATGCGATACAAATAACGAAATTTCTCATGGGGCAAAAATAACAGAAACGTAGGACATGAACTAATTAGATTGATTTTTCTTTTCACCCGGCGTAAAGTAATGTAACAATACAGGGAGTAGTGTAAGGTCAGTGACAATGGCGAAAATCATGGTTAATCCAGTTAGCATGCCTATATAGAAAGTGCCGAGAAAACTACTGAAACAAAGTGTTAAAAAGCCACCTGATAATACAATAGAAGTAATGATGATTGCTTTGCCTGTAGTAATAAATGTTTCTCGAATAGCTTCTTTGGCAGACAATCCTTTTTCGAGTAACATTTTGTATTTACTTAAGAAGTGAATAGTATCATCCACCGCAATACCAAATGCAATGGTGAATAGGAGTGAGGTGGATACTTTCATATCAATTCCAAAATATCCCATTATTGCTCCAATCATTAATAAGGGAAGAATGTTAGGAATCAAACTGATAAGAACGATTTTTAATGAGCGGAAAAGTCCACCAATAATTAGTGCGATTATGCAAATGGCAATGATTAATCCTTGAAGTATATTGCTTGTCAGCAGTTGATTATTAATTTCCATTAAGTAAGGGCCACCTGTTTGATGAAATTCGAGGTATTCTAAATTTCCATCTGAAAGTCTCCATTCATTCCATTTTTGATTCATTTCTCCCGAAATATATGCTCCAACATCTCCCATAGTTCCTGTTATTCGAGCTGACTTCATGTTTTTATCGAAAATCGACTGTTTCAATGAATCCGACACAAAGCGATCAAATTCACGCTGTATTTTCAACAACTCTTTATTAGATTCAGGTATCGAAAAGTAATATGGATTACCAGATTTTTGAGCCATATAGGCATTTTTCACAATGAAAACTGGAGAAATAAGGTATGATGAACCAAATATATCTTCCATTTTTTGGATTGAATTTTCTAATTCATGCAATACTTTTTTGTCAAAAAAGGATAAACTGGTATCTTTTAAGTGTACTTCAAAATTTAGAGGCCGCGCTCCTTTAAAATTGTATTCGATGAATTGATAATCCATTTTCATCGGATGGTCGCTTTTCAAATCCTCCAAAATATAATTATTTGCCCGAATGAAAAACACGCCTATTGTTGATATAATAAGAATGGCTAAAAAAAGAAGTACAATTCTACCTCGACGAACAATTAACTTGTCATAAAACTTGCCTAATGGTACTTCCCAACTATTCTTTCGTTTGACGTTATGCGCAATTGTGGGAGCCTTAAATAACACAAGCATGGCAGGCATTACAGTCATTGAAAGCAGAAAAGAAAATAATACACCGATTGCTGCAAAATAACCAAATTGAATAATCGGAGTGATACTTGAAGTTGTTAATGTTAAGAAACCTATCATGGTGGTTAAGTTTGTAAAAAGCAAAGCTCTCCTTACATCGTAAAACCCCTTTTTCAGCGCGTCTATTTTGGAATAACCATTTCGAATTTCATCAAAATAATGAGCGAAAAGATGTACAACACCACTGATTCCAACAACCATCATGATAGTAGGTAGGACATTGAGTACAATATTTAAGTCTTGTCCCATTTGACCCATTAATCCAATAACCCAAAGTACAGACCCAGCTACAATGATGGCAGGCACAACGACTCCAATGACTGAACGAAACGATATAATTAAAAAAAACACAATCAAAGCAACACTTGAGCCAATGAACATAATTAACTCATTCTGACTCATTTCAATGTAAAAATCATGCGCTATAATTCGACCTCCAAGATAAGGGGACAGGTTAAGATCCTTGCAATATTCACGTAGTTCGTCTAATAACACTGAGGCGCGTTCTTCATCTAGGTTGTTCAAGTGTTGTGCAATAATTCGCACAGACTTTCTATTTTCACCAAACAATCCTCCGAATGCTTCGTAGTTGTTAAATATAAAGGTGGAATCAAAAGTGTAATCTGTGGAATCGCTGATGGAAACAAGTGGTTTTTTGAATAATGCACCAGAAAACGGGTCACGAATCATACGCATTGAGTTGGTGGGACTCGTAACGGATAGGATGTTGGAATTATTTGTTAAAAATTGCGTTAAGGAATCAATTTTAGCTAAGAATGAGGTGTTGAATATTCCGTTATCGTTTTCGAAAGCAATGATTAAAAAGTCATTGTCGGAGCCATATTTTGTTTTAAATTCTTCAAAAAATTTGGTTTCCTGATGTTTAGCTGGGAAAAATTGATCGAAATCATAGTTGAATTTAACGCCTGGCACATAGATTAATTGAAATCCTGTGATCAGTAAAAACAGTCCAAGAATAAATATACTAACTCTTTTAGAGAATATCATCGTGTTTAATTATCGTAATAAAATCAAAGTGTAAAAATAAAAGTATTTCTTTGTACTATGCAGAATAAATGGAATTATGATGAATTGGTTAAAGCAGCTGTGGGTAAAGCAATGTTACCGTTGCAACGCAAAACTGTTGAAGCTATTCGGAAACATAAAGATTTACAGGTTAATGCGCCTACAGGATCAGGAAAAACAATTGCTTTTTTGATTGCGTTATTGGAGGCAAAAACGGTTTACAATTGGAACTATGCATTGATTATTGCACCAACTCGCGAATTGGTTATTCAAATTGGAGAGGTTTTCGCCTCGCTTAACACAGGTTTGAAGCACACTATATGTTATGGTGGGCACCCTTTTAAAACAGAAGTAAACAATTTTAAAGGTCATCCAGAGGTTATAATCGGTACTCCTGGTCGAATTGCAGATCATATTGGCAGAGAAACATTTGATTTTTCGAAAGTTGAGGCATTTATCATTGACGAAGAAGATAAAATTAAAGAATTGGGTTTTGCGAAAGAGATTGATTACATTCTTGAAGCAACCAAAACCCTTAAAACCTCAATTCATGTTTCTGCAACTGCTTTATTAGAACATAAAGGAATGCATAGAATTGATTTTTCGGCAAATGACGAAAGCGCTGGAGGTTTCACATTCTTTAAGTTAAAAGTAGAGGAGGAGAGCCATAAAGCAGAAGCCTTAATGAGTTTGTTGCGCGGAATAGAACAAGGGCCCACATTGGTGTTTTTTAATCACCGTGAAGCAGTCGAGCGAATTGCGGATTATATGATTCACAACGGTTTTAATGTGGTTACGTACCATGGAGGCTTGGAGCAAGTAGAGCGCGAGCGAAATCTAATTAAATTCAGAAATGGAAGTGCTAAACTTCTTTTTGTTACCGACCTTGCAGCGCGTGGAATTGACGTCCCCGAAGTAAAACGAATTATACACTATCAATATCCAAACGACGAGAAAAGCTTCATTCACCGCAACGGGCGAACTGCGCGTATGGGAGCTGAAGGTGATGTGTTCATCATTGAAGATAAAACCGACCTGTTGAATTTTGAATATCTCGACAAGTTAGACGTAAACACATTTGAATTTGACGAAGAATACCACTGGTACACAGAATGGGAAACACTATACCTGTCGCTTGGAAAAAAAGATAAGGTAAATAAAATTGATATTCTTGGTTTTTTAACCAAAGACATAGGGATAAAAGGAAAAGATATTGGCAAAATTGATACGCTGGATTTTATGAGCTATATCGCTGTAGAACCTTCTGTGGTGGATAAGATTATTAAGAGTTCTTCAGATAAGAAGATTAAGAAGCAGAAGTTTAAGGTTTCTAGATGCAAGTGATTTAGACTCAAGACTGCAAGATTCAAGATTTTAAGACTTATTTTGAGGGAACCATTTCTAGATAAAAGACTTATAGAAGTTAGAAATTAGACTCGATAATTTGTAGATGTCCAGTACGATATCCAGTACGGGCGAGTCGCGACTCGCCCGTACTGGATATCGTACTGGATTATTGAAATCTTCCCTTGAGATAGCGTTGACCGTTGCAGATTTTTTCGTATTGTGAATGCCACAATAATGATTATTGTTCACTTCTAACTAATTCCGAGTTTCGTTGATATATTTTTTCCAATATTGGAGTAGAGTAAATGGAACTATTGCTGCCACCGCCATGCCTTCAAAAAACATAGCGAAAAAGAAATGCGAAAGCTCTTTAGCTGGAATCAATGTAGTTTGGTATTCAGTAAGATCAACTCCTCCTAGAATAAATTGGAAGTAGATAAATAATCCTATTAAACTTAATATAATTCCGATAAGTGCTGTCGCAAATCCTCTAGCGAAAATGGTCAAATAAGTGAATCCTTGCTGTGCTAGATGTTTTATTGTAAGATTTACACCAATTACAATGAAGACAATATTGGCGAGTTTCAATAAGGGGAAATTAGCTAAGTCCATAGCGTCTATTACTAAAAAATATAGACCAATAAGGAGAAATATGAAAATACCGTTTTTAGTTTCTTGCTTCATCATAATGATAGTTTTTAATGTTTCGAATTTTATCAATCTACGTAAAATATTTGACTATTCAAAACAAAAAGTAAATTCATTTTTAAAATCTTTATCGAATGTCTATATAAAAAATCAAATAATCCAGTATGGGCGAGTCGCGACTCGCCCGTACTGGATTATTATAATGGAATCTACTGAATTATTAAAATGAAATCTACTGGATTATTATAATGGAAACTACTGAATTATTAAAATAGAACTTACTGGATCATTGAAATGGAATATATTGGATTATTAAAATGAAATCTACTAGATCATTGAAATGGATTCTACTAGATTATTGTTCTTTACAACTTTGATGATATATATTTAACAGTCTTTTGTCTCAAAATCAACTATCATTTCCCCTAAGAATCATTAACTTTACGGCATCAAAAATATGTCAAATGAGTAAAGAAGTAAGAAGCCTTGAACCACATGCACTATGGAATCATTTTGCAGATTTGAATGCTGTTCCACGTCCTAGTAAAAAGGAAGAGCGAGTTATTGCATTTATGGTTGGTTTTGGGAAAAAGCTCGGTTTAGAAACTGTAGTTGATAGCATTGGAAATGTGATTGTCAAAAAACCAGCTACACCAGGAATGGAAAATAGGCAAACAGTTATTCTTCAATCTCATTTAGATATGGTTCACCAAAAAAATGGTGATACGGTTTTTGATTTCGACACACAAGGAATTGAAATGATAGTGGACGGCGACTGGGTACGTGCCAACGGAACAACCTTAGGTGCAGACAATGGGTTAGGTGTTGCTGCAATTATGGCTATTCTCTCTGCAAAAGGAGAAGATGTAAAACATCCTGCAATTGAAGCTCTTTTTACTATCGATGAAGAAACAGGAATGACAGGCGCGATGGAATTGGATGCAGCGAATTTGTCAGGAACGATATTACTCAATTTAGATACCGAAGATGATGATGAACTTTCGATTGGTTGCGCTGGAGGGATAGATACAAATACTACACAAACATACGAACAAGTTCAGGTTGCGCTAGATTCGGTTGGATATGTATTAAAAGTTCGCGGTTTGAAAGGTGGACATAGTGGTATGGACATTGATAAGGGGAGGGGAAATGCGAATAAATTGATGAATCGCCTTTTCTTTGATATGGATGACCGTTTTAATATGCAGATCTCCTCTGTAGATGGGGGGAGTTTACGCAATGCTATTCCACGTGAATCGACCGCTGTTGTAGTGATCCCTGTTTATAATTCAGATGCATTTGAAACATTTTTAAAGCTAACTGTAAATGCAATTTTAGCAGAATTTAGAACGATAGAACCTGATTTACACATTTCCTTCGAGCGAACAACTACTCCTAGTGTAGTCATGAATGCAACTACGCAACGTCAATTTGTGAATGCTATTTATGGCTTACCAAATGGTGTGTTCCGAATGAGTCCTGATATTCATAACCTAGTCGAAACTTCATCTTCTTTAGCGCGCATTATCGTAAAAGATGGTTTGATATCAACACAATCTTTACAACGAAGTAGTGTAGAGTCTTCTAAGACAGATGTAGCAAATGCAATAAGAGCTACTTTTGAGAATTGTGGAGCTTCAGTAGTTCAAGAAGGAGATTACCCAGGTTGGCAACCCAATCCGAATTCACCTATACTTCACATTATGTCCAACCTTTATCGGGATATTTTTAAAGGTGAACCACAGGTGAAAGCTTGTCATGCTGGTTTAGAATGTGGTATTTTAGGGAAACATTTACCAGATACAGACATGATTTCGTTCGGACCAAATATTCGCCATGCTCATTCTCCCGACGAGTGTGTTCAAATTTCTTCTGTTCAAAAATTTTGGAGTTTTTTACTTACAACATTGGAAGAAATTCCTTCGGCATAGAAACTTAAAAACGACCAATTCATGGAAAACAACCCACAACATAACAATCCCCTTCATGGCGTAAAATTGGTTGATATGCTTGAAGCATTGGTAGTAGAATACGGTTGGGAAGAACTCGGTTCTATTATTGATATCCGCTGTTTTAATTATGATCCATCTATAAAATCTAGCCTTACCTTCTTGCGACGTACTCCTTGGGCTAGAGATAAGGTTGAAGTACTTTATTTGCGTATGGTTCAGAAGAAGAATAAAGGCAGGTAGAATTGCTTTAATCGTATTATCTTACAATTCTAGTTGGATTGGGTCACGATAATTCCAGTAGGGGTTGGTCGCGACCCGTTCCTACTGGGCTACCAAAGGAAATGATTACCCTAATCTAGTTAGCGAAATTTCGTTGATGAAAGAAAGATGATTTTTTAATAAAAAAGCAGGATCCCCTTTAGGAAATCCTGCTTGTAAATAGTTTTATTGAATTGAGTAAGAATAAAAAAAATCAATTAAAATCAACCTAACAAACCTCCTCTGTTTTATTTTTCACTTCAATTCTTCCAGGATATACTTTCAGTGCTTCTTCTAAGCAAATAACTGCATTGCGAAGCGATTCTTGATTGAGTACATAGGCAATTCGGGCTTCTTGTTTTCCTTTTCCGGGAGTCGAATAAAAACCACTTGCTGGAGCCATCATGACGGTTTGTCCTTCAAATTCAAATTCCTCCAATAACCATTGGCAGAATTTTTCAGCATCATCAACAGGGAATTGAGCAACGCAATAAAAAGCACCCTTTGGTTTAGGGCAAAATACACCTGGTATGGCATTTAACCCATCCACCATGATGTCTCTTCGTTTCACATATTCGGTAACTACATTGTCAAAATAACTTTGAGGAGTATTAAGCGCTGCTTCTGAAGCAATTTGAGCTAAAGTAGGAGGGGATAAACGTGCTTGCGCAAATTTCATTACCGAATTCATTACGTCTTCGTTTTTTGAAATTAAGGCGCCAATTCTTGCTCCACACATAGAATAACGTTTCGAAACCGAATCAATAAGTATCACATTTTGATCGATTCCTTCTAAATTCATGACAGAATATGGTGTTGCTCCATCATAACAAAACTCACGATACACCTCGTCGGCAAAAAGAAACAAATCATGCTTTTTAACAATATCTCGTAGTTTCTCCAATTCTTCTTTGGAGTACAAGTAACCAGTAGGATTCCCTGGATTACAAATCACGATAGCTTTGGTTTTCGCTGTAATTTTCTTCTCGAATTCTTCTACTGGAGGTAATGCAAACCCAGTTTCTATAGAAGCAGTTACCGGGACAACAGTTAAACCTGCTTGAATAGCAAATCCGTTATAATTCGCATAAAATGGTTCAGGAATAATGATTTCGTCCCCTGGATTACAACACGACATGAACCCAAAAGTCAACGCTTCCGATCCACCGGTAGTAATGATGATATCTTTTGTTTCAACTGGAATCCCACTTTCTTTATAATATGCTGACAAGCCTTTACGGTAGGATTCAAATCCAGCAGAATGTGAATATTCAATTACCGTTCTGTCCATATTTTTCACAGCATCCAATGCTACTTGTGGTGTTTCGATATCGGGTTGACCGATATTCAAGTGATATACAACTAATCCTTTTTGCTTTGCTATTTCAGCAAAAGGAACCAATTTTCGTATTGGAGAGGCAGGCATCTGATGTGCTTTCTGTGAAATTTTTGGCATACCGTTTTAATTAATTTTCACGCAAATTTGCGTAATTATTATCGAACAGAGAAATAGTGTTGCCATTTTATTTCACATTAATTATTTGACTTATTGAATTTAATTTTTAGATTTGTCTAAAAATATTTTTAAACAAATCTATATTTAATTAGAAGATGCGATTTTTATTCGTCATAATTATTTCGTTAATACATTGTTTATCAGTTTTTTCTCAGGGATTTAATCTGCAAGTTAAACACGATACAGAAGCAATCCCTTTTGCACGTTTACAATATGGCGACACAAAACTAGTAGCAAATGAGCAGGGGCAATTTCGGTTAAATAGTGGTGAACTAAAGCACGTTGAAATTACAATTTGGGCTATCGGTTACGAAGAAAAAAAGATTACAATTACTCCTGAAGATGTCCTAAATGATTCGATTATTGAAGTCTTTCTTCAACCAGTTTCTTTATTTTTTTCAGATATAATCGTAACAGGGAACAGGAATGAAGAATCTCGAAAAGAATCTGTTATTCGTGTATCCACACTGAATACAATCCAATTACAATCTGTAGGAGCCCTCAATGCAGCGGATGGGTTATCATTTCAACCAGGATTGCGTATGGAAAATAATTGTCAAAATTGTGGTTTTTCACAATTGCGTATGAATGGACTTGGAGGAGGGTACAATCAGTTTTTAATGAATGGACGTCCTGTTTTTTCTTCGCTAAATAGCATATATGGGTTGGAGCAAATTCCTGTATCTTGGATAGAACGCATTGAGGTCATTCGCGGTGGTGGTTCCGTAATGTATGGTGCTAATGCCATTGCAGGTACTGTTAATTTAATTACGAGAGATCCTTTGTTTACTGGTGGTTCTGCACAGCTTTCTCTTGGTGTAATGGATGGTCGCATAGATCAATATGCTGGAGGTGTAGCTGCTTGGGTTGCTAACAATAACAAAGCAGGTGTAACTATTTCCGTGGGACAACGATATAGAGAGGCGTATGATAGGGATGGGGATGGTTTTACTGAAATCCCCTTACTAAAAGGATTAGCTCTTGACTTAGGTGCGTTTGTACGTCCTTCAAATTCAAGTAGATTGGCTTTTCAATTTAGAGTATTGGATGAATTTAGAAGAGGTGGGGATCAATTAGATAAACGTCCTGAAGACACTTGGATTACCGAACAATTAGAATCTCGAATTTACGGTGGAGAAATTTCGTATGAAACCTATTTGAAAAATCGAAACCACAAGTTAGAATCCTATGTCGCTACGCAACATACTAACATGGATAATTATTACGGTGCAGAAATGGATCCAGATGGATATGGATTGACCCGCGACGAAAATTATGTTATTGGGTTTAGGCATCAATGGGGTAAAGATTCCTTATTACACAAAGCCAAGAAAATCTCAACTGTTACAGGAACTGAATTAATTCGAAATGTATTGAGTGATGCAAAACCAGGTTACAATGTCAGTATTTTTCAACCTGTAAACCAATACGGAGTTTTCCATCAAATTGATTGGCAATTATTTCCTAAATGGAAATTTACCCTTGGTGCACGAGTAAATTACGATGATATCGTCCAAAAGCCAATGGTAACTCCTCGAGCGGGATTAAAATATACCGTTGCTCGCTTTTCCGCTGTCCGGTTAAATTATGCAAATGGCTATCGAATTCCACAAGTATTTTCGGAAGATGTACATGCAGAATTAGTATCAGGTGAGGTCCAAGTGATACGTTTGGCAGAAAATCTTACACATGAACAATCACATGGGTTTAACATGGATATAGATTTTGATTTCACTCACAAAAAACATGAATTTGAATTTGTAGTAAATGGATTTTATAACAAGTTAATGAATGTGTTTGTATTGGAACGTACAGAAGATATTTTTGGTCAAACCATTTTGGAAAAACGAAATGGAAATACAGCAACGGTTTTTGGAATGACCTATGATTTTTCGTGGTCGTGGGCTGAAAGGGTATTTGTACAGATGGCGTTTGCATGGCAACAGTCGACATACGATACACCAGTAGAATGGACAGAAGGACAGTTTACCAGTTCATTTCTAAGAACGCCAGATTATTATGGTTCAATCATTGCAAGTTACGCCCTTACAAAATCTCTTACACTCAATAGCTCGTTGCTTTGTACAGGACCAATGTGGTTACCACACTATGCGGGGTATATCACAGAGGATGTGTTGGAGCGATCTCCATTAATGTTTGATTGGGGTTTAAAAGTTAACTATTCATTTAACCTGAAAAAAGGAACGAAATTAAACTTAAATGTGGGGTGTAAAAATATTCTTGATACATTTCAGAAAGATTTAGATAAAGGAGTTTATCGTGACGCGTCCTATGTATATGGACCAAACAGAGCACGAACCTTTTTTATAGGCGTTCAAATCGGGAATATATTATAATTAGATTATGGCTAATATGTTGACTTCTACAGAAGAGAATTACTTGAAAGCGATTCATACGCTAGAGCAAGAATTTACGGGAGCTGTTTCTACTAACGCCATTGCAGATAGGCTTGAAACAAAAGCGTCATCTGTAACTGATATGGTGCGAAAATTAGCCGAAAAAGAATTGGTTGACTATACAAAATACAAAGGTGTATCACTGACACATGTAGGTCAATCAGTAGCCTTGCGCATAATTCGTAAACACAGGTTGTGGGAAGTGTTTTTGGTGGATAAATTACAGTTTGGATGGGATGAAGTGCACGAAATTGCTGAACAGTTAGAACATATTCAGTCTGTTAAGTTGACGGATAGGTTAGAAGAGTTTTTAGATTTCCCAAAATTTGACCCACACGGTGATCCTATACCAGATAAAAATGGATTCATTACTCGACGAAAAAAAGCATGTTTATTGCATGAATTAGAAGTGGGGGTTACGGCTACAGTTGTGGGTGTAAATGATTCTTCTCCATCATTCCTTCAATACTTAGATAAACATGGCATACGTTTGGGAGATGAAATCGAAATTGTAGAATATTTTGATTTTGACAGTTCACAACTCGTGCTTGTTAACGGAGAACGATTAAATTTGTCGTACTCCGTAGTATCTAACTTATGCGTAGAACCTAAATAATGACAATGGATGCATTAATCAGTTGGATTATAGAATCAGATCCTGTTTGGGTAGCATTTATTGCTACAGTAATTACATGGTTATCCACAGCACTTGGTGCATCCTTGGTTTTCTTTTTTAAGAAAATACATCGAGGAGTGTTAGATGGCACCTTAGGTTTCACTGGTGGAGTGATGGTTGCTGCTAGTTTTTGGTCATTATTGGCTCCAGCTATTCAAATGTCGCATAAGGACTATCCTGACTTTCCCTGGATGCCTGCTGCTGTAGGTTTTTCATTAGGTGCTTTGTTTATTTTTGGATTGGATAAAATGATGCCACACTTGCACTTAAATTTTGCAGAAAGCGAAAAAGAAGGTGTCAAAACAGAATTGCACAAATCGGCATTATTGGTTTTAGCAATCACACTTCATAATATACCAGAAGGATTAGCGATAGGAGTATTATTTGGCGCAGCTGCAATGGGTTTAGAAGACGCATCTGTAGTTGGAGCAATTAGTTTAACGATAGGAATTGCCATTCAAAATTTCCCCGAAGGATTTGCTGTAGCAATGCCCTTAAGAAGGTCGGGACTAAGTAGAAGAAAAAGCTTTTTTTATGGTCAAATGTCAGCTATTGTTGAACCTGTAGCTGGTGTGATTGGTGCACTTGCAGTTGTGTATATGCAACACATTCTACCATTTGCCTTGGCTTTTGCTGCGGGAGCTATGATTTTTGTAGTGGTGGAAGAAGTGATTCCTGAAACGCAACGGGATAAATATACTGACATTGCGGTGCTCGGTTTTATTGCCGGTTTTGTAGTTATGATGATTCTAGATGTAGCTTTTGGGTAACATTGAACTATTTTTAACTTCCAGAACGTTGTAATTGTGCTTTTAATTCTTCAATGCGGAGTTGTTTACCACGTTCTCGAATATTGATTGCTGAATTCGTGTAATATACATGTTTGTGTTCGAGGTAATCTAACTGAAATTGAATCCATTCAGCATCTTCCATTACTTTCCCGTGATGTGCTAATTCAAGCCTTAGTTTATCGGCAATAGAGTGGTAGTTCGGTCGGCCTAGATAATCATGATCTGCGTCGCAAATTATTTGTTCGAGTAGCGTGCGTGGTTCTGTATCGTGTTTCGTTGCATCGATTAACTCGGTAATGCGCAAAATTTCTGAAGGTGTGTAACCGTACTCAGGGAGAATTTCGCGTGCTAAGTGAATGGCGTAATCTTCATTTTCAGTAGGGCGGATAATATACCCTGAATCATGAAACAATACAGCTGTTCGCAATAAAATTAAATCAATGCCACTAATTCCTTCAAGTTCAGCAAAAAGAATAGCTGATTTCTCCACATTTAAAGTGTGTTCCAAGCTGTGGTAATAAAGTTCTTCAGGTAGACTTTCTTTTAGTTTTTGAAGAATGGCTTTTCGTGCTATTTCAAAATCCATTGAAGTTAATCCTAAGAGTCGCCTAAGTTCAGTGTTAGGAGTGTTACCTTTCGAAAATAGCGAATGATGTAATTGTATATGTTCCACTTCGTATAACTCAAATACGCCACCTCGTTTTACAATTTCTTTTTCCCCCAATTTATTAATCACAAAATAGGGTTGAATATGAGATGCGACTTGTTTTGTGATGGTGACTTGATTAGGTTCACATATCTGTTCTGCTCGAGAGGCAATATTCACCGTATCTCCCCACACATCAAAACTCATTTTCTTATTACCGATGATACCGCAAACTAATGGTCCAGAGTGAATCCCAATTCGTATTTTCCAAAAAGGTTTATCTGCGCTATCTGTTGATAAGTTGTCGTGAATAATAAAATTTCGAATTTCCATTGCGGCCAATGTAGTTCTGATTTCAGGATAAGGTAAATCCTCGTTTACTCCTGCAATAGCCATATAGGAATCACCAATGGTTTTTATTTTTTCCAATTTGTAACGATCAATGATTTGGTCAAATTGTGTAAAAAAACGATCAAGTTCTTTGACTAATTCCATTGGGTTTAATTCAGAAGACCGCAGTGTAAATTGAACAAAATCCGTAAACAACACTACTGCATTTTCCACTTTTTTAGGATGATACACTCCATGTTGATCGACTTCTCGTAATACTTTTTTAGGTAAAATATTAGAGAGTAGTTCGTTAATTTTCTTGTCTTTAAAATAAAGTGATTTAAACACGTCAAATTTTGCTTTAATCACATTCGGGTTAAAAGGTTTTTGAAAATAATCTACTGCGCCTACCTGTAAACCTTTTACCAATCGAGAAGCTGTGAGTTCATTATCTGAATATATAATACTGTATATGTGTTTAGTTGATTCATTTTCGGATAATGTATCCAAAAATTCTAGTCCATCCATTCGAGGATGATCGATATTTAGAATTATGATGGCTACAGGTATTCTTCGTAATAAACTCAGTGCACCATAGGGGGATTCTGCATGTATAAAATTGTTTGTGTCGTTTCGTAGAATGGTTGTTAATGCTTTGTATGTTTTGACACTTTGCTCAACTATAAGTATGTTAATAGGATAATTGTAGGTCATATTCGAGGGACTTGAATCATTTACAAGTTAAACATACCTAAAGTAAATAAAAAAATGGAATTTTGAATCAAAAAATAATGTGTTATATTTTTTATAACTAAATTCTTTTTTTGCTTAAGCAAATCTGGCATTAAGTTAGTGTGAAATTATTAATTTGGTGTATTCAACTGACATGTTTGTACTTATTTCGACAGTATAAAATCCATTAGGCCAATTAATTGTTTCTAGTTGTAACGTGTAATTAATTTCATCCTCGAACCACAATACTCCTAAGGAATTGTATATTTTTAATGTACTATTATTTGTAGGATATACTATTGTAATATTTTCAGTTGAAGGATTTGGATAAACATTTAATTGATTTTCAGTATCTAATTGTTTTACATTCAGTGTAGCACTACAAGAGTTTGATGTTAATAAACTTGACCTAACTCCCAATAAGCAATTTCGCATCCTATCAACTTGGTCAACTGTAAACATATTTTTACAACTATCTCTAGGGTAATCCATAAAATTCATAAAATTTAATCCTGGGTAGGTGTTGGTGCAAATGTCAGTTAATGGAAAGGATGGGCAATATTGAGATGCCGTTCGTTGTGTTGGGGTATCATCACAGTAATCAGTTTGTAAGCAATTGGAGTTATTACTAACATTTCCCCATAAGTGATACAAGTTTAAATAATGACCAACCTCATGTGTTGTAGTTCTTCCTTGATTGTATGGTTCAATAGCAGTCCCTGTCGTACCAAAAAAGGTATGGTTAATAACTACACCTTCTCGATGTCCTGGGAAAACGGCTTCAGGCCAAAAGCCAATCCCTCCTGCAGGACTAATATTGGCAACCCAAATATTCAAATATTTTGAAGGATCCCATCCATCAAATCCGCCAAGTGAAGTGTGCCAAATAGATGTGTCACCCGAAACTAGCGCAAATAATGATTTGTGAGATTGTGTCCGTGTAATACCAGTAGTTTCATTACCATCAGGATCCTTTTCTGCTAAACAAAATTGAATTCTAGGGTTTGCTGAAATGGAAATAAATTCGGATGGAGTATTGACAGTATCCGCATTAAGTCTCATATAATCTATGTTTAGCGCATCTATTTGAGAATACACCTGTTCATCTGGAATACTATCTGTGGAACTGTTCCAAACAATATGAACTACTACAGGTATGGTTAATATTTGTTGTTTGTTTTTATGAAAATTGATTGAAAATTTTTCTTTTTCTTCAATTTGTTTATCAAAATCAGGATTGTTCTCTCGCGCAATTGAAATAAAATTATCCAATGCGCACATTGATGTGCTATTTTCTTGAGAATATAGGTTGAATAAGTTTAAGAGAAGAATAGAGCTCAATATCGATGATAATAGTAATTTTTTCATAATCAGTATTAATAGGATTAATGTAAAAATACTAAATCAATTTTAAATGGTAATAAAAATTTTTTGGCAAAAAAAATAGCAGTAATTCAATGTTGAATTACTGCTAAAATAAATTGGTTGTATCAAAAACAATTACTTCTTAGACTTTTTCGATTTTTTTCCTTTTTCGATGTCAATAATTAACTCTACACCTTCTGAATTAAGGTCGATTTTAATCGAGTCTCCTTCTTGAAGATTTGCTTTGATGATTTCTTCTGCCAATGGATCTTCAATGTATTTTTGAATAGCACGTTTTAATGGTCGTGCTCCAAATTTCTCATCATAACCTTTGTCTACGATAAAATCTTTAGCCTTGTCTGTCATTTCAATATCGTAACCCAAATTGTTAATTCGGCCGTACAATTTATTTAGTTCAATATCAATGATTTTATGAATGTCATCACGTTTCAATGATTTAAACAATATCATATCATCAATACGATTTAAAAATTCTGGAGCAAATGCCTTTCGAAGTGCATTTTGCACAACTGACTTTTGGATATCTTCCTCTTGGTCTTGTTTTGCTTTAGTTCCAAAACCAACTCCAGTTCCAAAATCTTGTAGTTGACGTGCACCAATATTAGATGTCATGATTAGAATCGTGTTTTTGAAATCCACTTTTCTACCTAACCCGTCTGTCATGTGTCCATCATCTAAAACCTGTAAAAGTAGATTGAATACATCTGGATGCGCTTTTTCAATCTCATCCAATAAAATAATAGAGTAGGGCTTACGTCTAACTTTTTCCGTTAATTGCCCTCCTTCTTCGTAACCAACATATCCGGGAGGTGCTCCTACAAGTCTTGAAATCGAAAACTTTTCCATGTACTCCGACATGTCAATTCGTATCAACGCTTCCTCAGAATCGAACAGATACTTTGCTAATTCTTTAGCTAACTGAGTTTTACCAACTCCTGTAGGTCCAAGGAAAAAGAATGAACCAATCGGTTTGTTTGGATCTTTCAATCCAGCTCTGTTTCGTTGAATAGCACGAACTACTTTCTGAACAGCCTCTGGTTGACCGATAACTTTTCCATGAAGTTCTTCAGCCATGGTAACCAATTTACCACTTTCAGATTGCGCTACACGCTGTAATGGGATTCCTGTCATCATCGAAACCACTTCAGCTACATCTTGCTCTGTTACATCAATACGATGTGATTTAGATTCTTCTTCCCATTTCGTTTTTGCGACCTCTAATTTTTCAGATAATTGTCGTTCTGTATCACGTAATTCCGCAGCTTTTTCATATTGCTGACTCTTGATTACGTTATTTTTTTGTTCTTTAACAGCTTCAATATCTGCCTCGATGTCAATGATTTCTTTAGGAACGTTGATATTCGTGATGTGCACACGAGAGCCAACTTCATCCAGCGCATCAATCGCTTTGTCTGGTAAATGACGGTCCGAAATATAGCGATCAGTTAGTTTTACACACATTTCAATTGCTTCTGGTGTGTAGTTTACGTTGTGATGTTCTTCGTAACGCTCTTTAATATTATTCAAAATAAGTACCGTTTCCTCTATTGTTGTAGGTTCAATGATGACCTTTTGAAAACGTCTTTCAAGTGCTCCATCTTTCTCGATATACTGACGATACTCATCTAATGTTGTTGCACCAATTGCTTGCAGTTCGCCACGAGCCAATGCTGGTTTGAACATATTGGAGGCATCTAAGGAACCACTAGCACCACCTGCTCCAATTATGGTATGTATTTCATCAATAAAAAGGATGATGTCTGGCGATTTTTCGATTTCATTCATCACAGCCTTCATACGCTCTTCGAATTGACCTCTATACTTTGTCCCAGCTACAAGCGAAGCTAAGTCAAGCGAAACAACACGTTTGTTAAACAACACACGCGACACTTTTCGTTGAACAATTCGCAAGGCAAGACCTTCGGCAATGGCACTTTTTCCAACTCCAGGTTCACCTATAAGAATAGGGTTGTTCTTTTTTCGTCGGGATAAGATTTGGCTTACACGCTCAATTTCTTTTTCACGCCCAACAATTGGGTCAAGTTTTCCAAGTTCAGCCATTTTGGTTAAATCTCGTCCAAAATTGTCCAATACGGGCGTTTTAGATTTTGATTCAGCACCTTTGCGCTGTCCAGCAGCACCATATCCTTCTTGAGATTCATCGTCTGAGGCTCCAGGTAATTCAGCTTTAGGTAGTTTTCCTTCTTCTAACATAAGTTCTAATTCATCTTTTATATTTTCATAAAGTATACCGTACTTATTCAGTAGGCGGCATGCGAGATTGTTCTCATCTTTTAACACAGAAAGTAACAAGTGTTCTGTGCCAATAACCGGACTTTTAAACAATTTTGCTTCTAGGTATGTAATTTTCAATACACGCTCAGCTTGTTTAACTAAGGGAATATTAGCAGCGTTAGCTACAGTAGATTTTACATTTTTCAATAACGACTGTTCAATTTCTTTTCTTAAATGCGCTAAGTCAACATTGAAATCTTTCAATAAACGAATACCCAATCCTTCACCTTCTCGAATCATGCCTAAGAGAAGGTGCTCAACACCAATAAAATCGTTACCAATACGAAGTGCTTCTTCTCGGCTAAACGAAATTACGTCTTTTACTCGGGGTGAAAATTTAGCTTCCATATCAAATAATTATTTCTCGACTAATAACAACGAAAAAGTATAATTAGTGCGATTTACCAAAAATATAATTAACTTTTTCAATAACCATGAAAAAAACACACAATTTTCAACAGAATTTTGTTTATAAATACATGAGATTTTTCTTTTTGGTACCTATCTTTTGTGTATTTTCGAAACTTTATGGGAATTAAATCAAATTCCATGCAAATCTAAATTGATGTCAAAATGGCAGATGGAGAAAGAATAATACAGATTAACATTGAAGATGAAATGAAATCCGCTTACATCGATTATTCGATGTCTGTAATCGTATCAAGGGCTTTGCCTGATGTACGTGATGGATTTAAACCTGTTCACCGTCGGGTGTTATATGGTATGCAGGACTTAGGGGTTTATTCAAATAGACCACACAAAAAGTCAGCTAGAATAGTAGGTGAAGTGTTAGGAAAGTATCACCCACATGGTGATTCATCCGTATACGATACGATGGTGCGTATGGCACAAGCGTGGTCGTTACGTTATCCTTTGGTGGATGGACAGGGTAACTTTGGTTCTGTCGATGGAGATAGTCCTGCTGCAATGCGTTATACTGAAGCTAGGCTTCGTAAGATAGCAGAGGATATGTTAGCAGATTTGGAAAAAGATACGGTTGATTTTAGACCGAACTTTGACGAATCGTTGCAAGAACCATCTGTACTGCCAACAAAAATACCTAACCTATTAGTAAATGGGGCTTCTGGTATTGCGGTAGGTATGGCAACGAACATGGCTCCGCATAATTTATCAGAAGTAGTGGATGCTACTATTGCATTTATTGATAATAGAGAGATTGAGATAGAGGAGTTGATGCAACATGTTAAAGCTCCTGATTTCCCAACTGGTGGAACGATTTATGGATATGAAGGTGTACGTGATGCATTTGAAACGGGGCGTGGTCGAGTTGTAATACGCGCTAAAGCTACTATCGAAGAAGAAGATAACGGAAGAGCACAAATTATTGTGAACGAAATTCCTTATCAAGTGAATAAGGCTGATATGATTAAGAAAACAGCAGACCTTATTAATGATAAGAAAATTGATGGTATTTCAGATATTCGTGATGAATCTGACCGTAATGGTATGCGTATCGTTTATGAATTAAAGCGAGATGCAATTCCTAATGTTGTATTAAATAAATTATTTAAGTTTACACAACTACAGACTTCATTTTCAATAAATAATATCGCCTTAGTTGATGGTCGTCCTCAAATGTTGAATCTAAAAGATATGATTCGCCATTTTGTCGAATTTAGACATGAGGTGGTTGTTCGAAGAACACGATTCGACTTAAAAAAGGCCGAAGATAGAGCACATATATTAGAAGGTTTAATTATTGCTTCTGATAATATTGATGAAGTTATCGCAATTATTAGAGGTTCTAATTCGCCTGAAGAAGCGCGCGAAAACTTAATGACGCGTTTTAGCTTATCTGATTTACAATCACGTGCAATCGTAGAGATGCGCTTACGTCAATTGACAGGACTGGAGCAAGATAAATTGCGTACAGAATACAACGAATTGATGGAGTTAATCAAAGATTTGAAAGATATTTTGGATCGCGAAGAGCGCAGAATGCAAATTATCAAAGATGAATTGATTTATGTAAAGGAAAAATATGGCGATGAGCGTCGTTCTATTATAGAATACTCTGCAAGCGAAATGCGTATCGAAGATTTGATTCCTGATGAAGAAGTTGTCGTTACAATTTCACACGCAGGTTACATCAAGCGTACTAATTTAGCTGAGTACAAGGTTCAAAATAGAGGAGGTGTTGGTTCTAAAGGATCGACAACTAGAGATAAAGATTTCTTGGAGCACTTATTTGTCGCGACAAACCACAATTACTTATTGGTATTTACCGAAAAAGGTAGATGTTTCTGGATGCGTGTGTTTGAGATACCTGAAGGAAATAAAACATCGAAAGGTCGTGCAATTCAAAATCTAATCAATATTGAACAAGATGATAAAGTAAAAGCATATATCAATGTTAAAGATTTAAAGGATTTGGAATATGTGCAAAACAACTTTATTATCATGTGTACTAAACGTGGTGTAATTAAGAAAACATCACTTGAAGCATACTCTCGTCCAAGAACAAATGGTATAAATGCCATTAACATTCGTGAAGATGATGAATTACTAGAAGCAAAATTAACGAATGGTTCAAACGAAATTATTCTTGCTGTAAAATCAGGACGTGCAATTCGATTTAACGAATCTACAGTCCGTCCAATGGGTAGAACAGCTTCAGGAGTTCGAGGAGTTAACTTGGCAAATACGGATGAAGTTATCGGAATGATTTGTATTCAAGATAACAGTGAAACAATTCTTGTGGTATCAGATCACGGTTATGGAAAACGTTCTTTCTTAAATGATCCAGAAGATGGTGAGCCTGTGTACAGGGTTACAAACCGAGGAGGAAAAGGTGTTAAAACGCTTAATGTGACTGAAAAAACAGGTCCTTTGACAGCTATCAAAACAGTAACTGATGAAGATGATTTGATGATTATCACACAGTCTGGTATGGCTATTCGTATGCACGTTGAAGATATTCGTGTAATGGGTAGAACTGCTCAAGGAGTAAAATTAATAAACTTAAAAGGTAAAGAAACGATTGCAGCAGTAGCTAAAGTTCCTCGTTCTGAAGATGATGATTCTATTATTGATGGAGAAGATCACTTAGATGACTCAGAAGAGAATGGCACTGTTATTGATGACAATGGTTCTGATGAATAGAAATTAAATTATAAGATTATGAAAATTGTAAAATATAGTGTTGCGCTGATTGCAGCAGTAGGTTTAACAACAGGAGCGGTTGCTCAAAAGAAAAATGAAACAAACGCAGCGATGGATTATCAATCGTACGAAAAAGCGTTGATGTCACAAAATTTAGAAAGTGCTAAAAAATCAATTCTGTCAGCTAAAGAATGGATCGATCAGGCTGCTGAAAACCCAGAAACGAAAGAAAGTGTAAAAACACTTTATTATAAGGGAAAAATATACATTGGAATTCCAATGTTGGGCATGATGGCTAATGATGATGAATTGAAAGCGTTAGCAACTGAGGAATTGGTGAAAGACGGGATTGGTGCGCTAAAAAAGTCTTATGAATTAGATACTAAAGCAAGATACCGTGATGAAATCAAGATGATGGCTGTGATGGTTCGCGAGCAATCTATTCGTGAAGGAGTTAAAAAATTCCAAGAGGAAGATTATGCGCAAGCAAGTGAGCTATTTGAAACTTCAGTAGTCATGTTGGATGTAATCGGTCAAACGGATTCATTAGCAATTTACAACTTAGCATTAGCAGCTGATAGAAGTAAAAATTATGAGAAGGCTTTTGAATATTATGACAAAGCGGCTCAAATTGGATACAATGTACCTGTTTCATTTACACTTGCATCAAATGCATTACGTGAGTTAGGTAAAGATGATGAAGCGTTAGAATATGTAAAGAAAGCTAGATTGAAATATCCAAATGATCAAGATTTGATTATTCAAATGGTGAACATTGCGCTTAGCTCAGGTGATAATCAAGTTGCTGAAGCAAGTTTAAATGATGCAATTGCAAAAGATCCTAACAACAAGCAATTGTATTTTGCAGTTGGTACGGTGTATGATCAGCTTGGTAAAAAAGAAGAAGCAGTTGCTGCATTTGAGAAAGCTATTCAATTAGACCCAGGTTATGAAGATGCTGTTTATTCACTTGGCGCACACTACGTAAACTTAGCTGCTGCTCAGTTCGAAGAGGCTTCAAAAATGAAGTTAGGTGACCCTAACTATGAATCATTAAAACAAACTTCGGAGGATAACTACAAAAAAGCAATTCCTTATCTTGAACGCTCATTGGAGTTGAATGATCAAAATGTGGAAGTAATGAATACATTGTTTCAGCTTTACAGAAAAATTGGAGACAGTGCGAAGGCATTGGAGTACAAGAAACGAATGGATGAAATCAAAAAATAATATGGAAAGGGTTCTGCAAGGAACCCTTTTTTTATGATTTTAATTGTAAATCAAAACTTTTCGGTATCATATTTGTATTTACTAACAAAATGACATTACAATGAAACAATTAATTTTATTTGCAGCATTATGTTGCTATTCGTTAGTTAGCTTTTCGCAAAGTATTAAAATTGATCAAACGAATGCTAAAGTCACATTCTACTTTCACGGTGATAAGGTAGATGGAACGGTGGCTGGATTTAAAGGAGCAATTCAATTTGACCCTTCTAAACCAGAATCAGCCTCAATTTCAGGTTCGGTTGATGCAGCTACACTGAATACAGGGAATAAAGCACGTGATAAACACCTTAAATCTGGAGATTTTTTTGAGGTAGAAAAATATCCAACTATGCGTTTTAAAGCTTCTTCAGTAAAAAAGGAAAATGATGATTTTGTATTAGTTGGCAAAATGACTATAAAAGACGTTACTCGTGAAGAAAAATTTTCAATGTCAATTCAGAATGGTTCTTTAATTTTTAAATCCACCATCAATTCTGCAGATTACGGAATTATGAAGAAAAAGAAAAGAGAAGATTCGATAGTCGATATTACTATAGTAATTCCGATACTATAATGAATCCTTTTTTGTAGATTTACCCACTTAATAGTGGGTTTTTTTATGCGTAAAATTGGAGTAATAGGAGGAGGTGCAGCTGGTTTTTTTACCGCAATTCAATGTAAATTACATGACGCCAGTGTGCAGGTTGTTATTCTCGAAAAATCAGCTAAAATTCTTTCTAAAGTAAAAATTTCAGGAGGAGGAAGGTGTAATGTAACGAATGTAGAGAGCGATCCTATTCGATTGGCGTCTAAATACCCAAGAGGTGAACGGCTATTAAAAAAAGCGTTCAGAGAATTTAATACAACAGATACACGAGATTTTTTTGAACAACGAAATGTTCCGCTAGTTGTACAAGAAGATGGGTGTGTTTTTCCACAATCTCAAAATTCGCAATCAATTATTGACTGTTTTACCAAGACATGTCAACAACTTGATATTACTATTCGATTAAATCAACAGATTCAAGAAATTCAGCAAACAGAAAGTGGATTTGTACTTCAAGTTAATGGGGAAACTGAATCATTTGATAAATTAATTATTTGTACTGGAGGCTCACCCAAATTATCGGGTTTAAAATGGTTGGAAGAACTTGGACAGCCAGTTATTACGCCGTACCCATCATTATTTACCTTCAATATGCCCCAAAATCCGATTTGTAAACTGATGGGAATTGTTGTCGAAAATGCCCTTGTTCGAATTCCAGGAACAAAATTGCTTGCCAAAGGTCCGTTACTTATTACGCATTGGGGGATGAGCGGTCCTGCTATTTTAGTACTATCTGCTTGGGGTGCAAGGATTCTAGCAGAAAAAGAATATACTTTTGAATGCAGCGTAAATTGGACAGGCGAAGTAAATGAAGAACTTATTCGTCAAAAACTAACTCAAATTCAATCCAATAACCTGGATAAGAAAGTTGTGAAATATGGACAATTTGGGTTGTCGTCACGATTATGGGAATTCATTGTGCTCAAGAGCGAAATCAATCCTGAAAAAACGTGGAGAACATTAAGTAAAAAAGAGTTTAATCGCCTTGTCAATAACTTATTAAACGATACCTATAGCGTAACAGGAAAGACAACCTTTAAAGAAGAATTTGTGACAGCTGGTGGAGTAGATTTGGGATATATCAATTTCAAAACAATGGAGAGTAAGACCATTCCCAATCTTTACTTTGCAGGTGAAATATTAGATATAGACGGTATTACAGGTGGATTTAATTTTCAAGCTGCTTGGACCACCGCATTCTTAGCTGCCAAAGGAGCGACTGCTTAGTTTAGTGGTTTTTAAAAAGAAGATTGCTATAGCTTAGAAATACATCGATGTTACCTCTTTTGACTGGATAATCAATACTGGTATTTTTTCAGTATTCACAATTAAACCTTGATGGAAATTATCAAATGCTGGAATTAAACTATCCGTGTGGTAGGCAACAGCAATCATATCTGCATTTACATTTTTAGCATAATTGATGATTTTTGTCGAATAAGAACCTGCAGAATCAAACATTTCAACAGTAGCATCTACACCAAGTTCTTTGAATTTATCCTCTACCAATTTGATACGGTTTTTCATTTGGCGGGATAAAATTTGATCGCGTTGATTTTCAGCAATCACGTGTACTTTAGAATTGAATAAAAATGCAATATCTGCAGCGTGCGGAATGATTTGAAGGCTTTCTTTAGAAACATCAATCGGGACAATGATATTTTTAACGCTTTCAGCTGGTGTTGTTTCTTGTACAATATAAAAAGGTAAGCTCGTACTTCTAACTACTTTAATTGCATTGCTGCCAAAAACTTTTTGAAGCCCAGAAGCACCATGTGTTCCCATGATGATTTTACTACAATTGTATTTTTGAGCTATGCGCCCTATGTCTTCAAAAATAGAACCACTTATAACAAGAGGAGTAACCTTAGTTGATCCAGCGTTAATACCTAAAGAATCTACGTAAGCAGACATTTTCTTTTGAGTTGCTAATATTTTGGATTTGTCATCTACTAAGTGGAGTAATAATAAATCTGCGTTTGCTTGTTTTGCTAGCACCAAAGCATGATTCAAAGCGGCGTCAGCAACTTTAGAGAAATCATGTGGCACCATGTATGTCTTTGAACTCATAAGGTATGTCTTTTGTTATTAAACGTAATATTTTATATAACGTTGGCTCAGCTATAAATATTCTTTTGATTAAAAATTATTTCATCCATAATCACAGTGTAAAAATAGTTATTGTTTCTCAAAATTCATACTTGAAAATCAGTTAACTATCCACAATATGTTGTGAATAGTTAACGAGGCACTTTATAGCTCCGGCCTTTTAATTCACTCTTTTGCACAACAAAAAGTGGTTTATTGTGTTGAATAATAGGTAGTGAAATACTACAAATATTGAACAAATCAATCAAAATAAACTATTTTTGATGTTTTTATGAATTATTAGCACCACATGCGAGCCATAATATTTTTAACTTTTACAAGCCTCTTTCTAATCCTAGTTGATTTGTACTTATGGTGGGTGTTGAAAAAAAGTGCTAGCTTTTGGATATTAAAATGGCTCATACCATTATCTTCTATTATTCTTGTCGTATCATTTGCTTTTATTTTTGGAAAATCGGCATCTGGAGATTATCATGCAGTTTATACACTCAATTTTCTTGTCGGACTTACTTTTGGAGTTTTAATTTCAAAGCTCCTTATGGTAACTCTGTTCTTTATGGAGGATTTTGTCAGAGTGCTAACTTTCTTGGTGGAAAAAATAGTTTCAAAGCAAACTGTTGAAATTTCGAACCGAAGATTATTTGTACGCAACATTTCACTAGCTATTGCATCCATCCCTATTGCAGGTACGTTATGGGGGATAACGAGAGGTAAATACCATTTTTTAATTAATCGGTTTGAATTAACATTCAATGATTTGCCCCAATCGTTTGATGGATTTAAGATTGTTCAGTTTACCGATTTTCACGCAGGGAGCTTTGATCATTTGTCAGAAGTAGCGAGAGGGTTGGATTTGCTGCAAGCTGAGGGGGGAGATGTAATCGTGTTTACAGGAGATTCAGTTAATAATCGAGCTGAAGAATTAAAACCATTTATCTTCATGCTTAAGCGGCTTAAAGCAACACACGGTAAATTTTCAATTTTAGGGAATCACGATTATGGCGATTATATTCCGTGGAATAGCAATAGAGAACGCGAAGCTAATTTAGAGCTCTTGGAGTCCTATCACCATGAATCTGATTTTAAATTATTGCGCAATTCTAATCAATTGATAGAGCGTAATGGAGAGCACATTGCTATAGTTGGGGTGGAAAATTGGGGTAAACCACCTTTTCCACAATATGGGGATCTTGTAAAAGCAGTTGATGGAATTCCTGCAGGCACATTTAAAGTGTTACTTTCTCACGATCCTGATCATTGGGAATACGAAGTGAGACATATCAAAGAAAAAGTTCAACTTACTTTAAGCGGCCATACCCATGGAGCACAATTTGGTATTGACATTCCTGGGTGGAAGTGGAGTCCTGTTAAATATCGATACAAAAGATGGTTGGGTTTGTACAAAGAAGATAAACGCTATTTATATGTAAACAGAGGATTTGGCTTCTTAGGCTTCCCTGGTCGAGTTGGTATGCGCCCTGAAATCAGTGTATTTACCTTGAGAAAGTCGAACAAAAATTAAATTAAGTCCGTAATTTCTTGAATTACATCCTGACCACGATTTGTATTATACCATTTTTGTAATTCAATTTTAATTTTTTCCATCGGTTCTTGTGCATCTTTCAAACCTAAAACCAATGATTGAGCTGATTTTGGTCGAGCTCCCCACGTAAACAAATCGCTATTTTGAGAATCTCTTACAATAAGTTTAGGAATAGCTCTTGCGCCATTCGTTAAATAACCATCCATAAATTCAAGATTCTCATCGCGCAACACTATTTCAAATGTGATGAGCGGGTTTAGTTGAGAAAGCTTATATAATACAGGGGTGTTGTGTGCCGCATCACCGCACCAAGGTTCTGTCAACAGAATCCATCGTTGTGGTGAGGTTATCAAATTGAACTTATCAACTGTTGTTTGTGGTATTTCGATGGATTTCATCCAACGCTCCATTCTGGATTTGTTAAGCTTCACATAATTCAAATATTCTTCATTTTCATAAACACCGCTTGGTGAGTTGTCATGAAGTATCTGATCAAATAGTGCTATGTATTCAATCCAGTTTATTGATTTGTATTGCGTTAAAACCATTTTTTTCGTTTAAAGTAAATTAATAATAATAGTGCTAATGAAATCATTACTCCCCAAATGAAATAATATCCATATTTCCATTCCAACTCAGGCATATTAATAAAATTCATCCCGTATATACCCGCAATAAAAGTAAGTGGGATAAATATTGCTCCAACCATAGTTAGCACTTTCATGATTTCATTCATTCGGTGACTCAAAGTAGCGTAGTATAGTTGTGTTAAACTTTCTAATATTTGTTTGTTCGTATCGACTTCGTCTAATAAGCTTTGAGCAGTGTCGCGTATGTCTCTAAAATACGGTTCATTTTCTTTTAGAATGAAGTTTGGGAATCCAATATCTAACCGTGCAACAATCTCTTTTATTGGATAGATTAGTTTTCGAAGGTGAATCAGTAACCGTTTATCTTTTTCAATTTTATTCAATATTTCGGGGCTTGGACTCGAAGTAGCTTCAAAATCGAGGCTTTCAATCTCTTCATTTAATTGTTCAAGTACATCCTGGTAATTATCTAGTATACAATCTAAAAGCCGATAGAGTAAGTAGTCTGCTTTTTTAGTGCGTAAAATTCCTGTATTGTGAATAATTCGATTTCGAACTTCTGTGAAATGGTCAGCTTTACGTTCTTGTATGGAAATTAAAAAATGATCTCCAAGAATAAATGAAATTTGCTCGGTATTTGGAATCCCTTTTTTTGAAGGTAAAAAAGATGCCAATGAAAAATACAAATACCCTTCAAACTCTTCTACTTTTGGTCGCTGAGTTACGTCTAAAATGTCTTCACGAGTTGTTCGATGAATGTTGAATATACGTGATATCTCCTGTAAATCTTTATCGTTGGGGATATGGTGAAAATTCAACCAAGCAACAGAATCTGGAGATAACTCTTTCTTGAGTTGAGTGTAGTCAATATTATCTTCAGTCACATTGAAATGATCCGCCGAAAAAATATAGAGTTGAGAAAGAGTTTGATGCATAGTTATTTGTTTATCGTTCGCCAAAAATTGAACTTCCAATTCGAACCATTGTACTCCCTTGTTCAATAGCTATTTCATAATCATTACTCATTCCCATTGAAACGATGTCGAAAGAAGAAGATTGTGCAAAATAATTCTTTTTCAAGTCATCGAAATATCCTTTTAATACCGAAAACTCGTTTCGTATATAATCTGTATTACTTGTATAGGAAGCCATTCCCATTACCCCTGAAATGTGTACATTTTTCATTGAAGAATACTCCGCAGACTGAAGTAAGCTAATTGCCTCATCCCAACTTAATCCGAATTTACTATCTTCTTGTGCGATATGGAATTGCAGTAAACAATTGATGATGCGATTGTGTTTTTTTGCCTGTTTGTTTACTTCTACGAGTAGTTTTAAACTATCAATGGCGTGAATTAAATGCACAAAATGAGCGATGTATTTTACTTTATTGGTTTGTAAATGACCAATAAGGTGCCATGAAATATCTTTAGGAAGTGCATCGTACTTTTGAACCATTTCTTGCACTTTATTTTCACCAAAATGCCTTTGACCTGCTTCATAAGCTTCCATCAACAGTTCAATTGGTTTAGTTTTCGAAACAGCTATAAGCTCGACGTGACTAGGAATAGTCGATTGAATATTTTTTAAGTTTTCTGCTATCATGAAACACATCAAAATTACGTGATAGGATATATCGTTAAACCACTTCGTAGTTTAGGTTCTACCCATGTTGATTTTGGTGGCATAATTAGATGGGCATCGGCCACTTTTTTTACCTGTTCCATTCGAATAGGGTGCAATACAAACCCAACACCTTGGATAAACTGATTGACTTTGTTTATCATTGATTCAACACCTTCTTCACCACTTATGAAGTGAACACGTTGATCCGTTTTTAAGTCCTTTATACCCAATAGAGGTTCCAAAATATAGTCCGTTAAAATTTTCGCATCCAGCTCATTAACAGGATTTGAGTAATCTATTATTTCCTGTTTACAAGTTAATTTATACCATTTTTCACCAAGGTACATAATGATTTCATGTTGTGCATTAGGAGAATGACTTAGAGTTGGCTGAACATCGAAATTCATTGAAATCGCTTCGATAAAAGTATCTTCATCTAAGTCATTAAGGTCACTTATGACACGATGAAAAGGCAATATATCCAATTTTGTCTCGTCCATAAAAAACGCCAAAAAATACTGCGATAGATCAGTTGGACGAGCACCTCTATTTAAATATTGCTGGGCAAGAATCGCTGAAGATGCAGATCGGTGATGTCCATCTGCAATATAAACTTCCTTTATTTCATTAAAACAAGATTGAATTAAAGCTAGTATTTCTCCATTGATTACCCAAAGTTCATGGATAACGCTATCTGTTGTTGAGAATTCGTATTCGGGTCTTTCAGAACAGATTTGTGCTAATACTTCATTTAATTTTGGATGTGGAGCATGTGAAAGTAAAACAGGTTCTGCATTAAAACGCGTAATATCAAGGTATTTTACAAACACTTCTTCTCGAGCTGTTAGTGTGGCCTCGTGTTTTTTAATTAAATCAGTCTCATAATCCCGCACAGAAGCACCACCTATAACCCCAGTGTATATTTGACCATTTTTGGATTGGCGGTATACATACAATGATTCGATTTCGTCTTGAATTAATATTCCTGCATCAATAAATTCCTCATAACGCTCACGAACTTTAGCGAAGCGTTCTTCAGAATTAGGAGCTGATTTATCGCTCAGCCCATATTCGGGGTTAATAATGTGCATGAATGTAAACGGATTTTCTTCCAGTTTAGCATCCATGATATGCTTTTTATAAGTGTAGTAGGGGCGAGTGGCAACTAAGTGAGCTTTGTCTCTTGTTGGTCTTACCGCTTTAAATGATTTTATTATTGCCATAGTCCTATATTTCGAAGCGAAAAATACTAAAAAGATTAATAACCTGAGTTCGATTATTCTTTTGCCATCATAATAATTACAAAAACTTAATATTCAAAATTTTAAATCAATCTAATTTAGTACACTTAGATAAATAGCCTTTAGAAAAGTGAAATCTTTCATTATAATTCGCTTGATTGTCGTTAGCCTTTTTCAATTTAGCCCGCTAAATTTTCAAAAAACTGCCTAAATCAAACGATTCTAATGAAATCTGATAACAAAATAACAATCGAATCAGGTTAATTATATAGACGGTATTAAATACTAAAAGAGGAAGTTTATACCTCCTCTTTTAGTATGTTATTGAATAATGCGTACACCTTATTCAGCTAGTTTTTCATCGTTTTTATCCTCTTTGTCCTTTTTATCTTCTTTCGGAAATATTTTAGGAGCATCAGGAACCTCTTGTAAGAGATCCAATAACTCTTCTAATTGAGGTATGGACAAGCTTTTGGCTACAATTTTTTTATCCTTATCTAGAACAAATACTTTTGGAGTAGAATAAATATCATAATGTTCCGAATAATTTATGGATTGAACATTAGTGTATTTTGGAATAAATTGACGCCAATCTTTAGAGGCTTCTTCAAACAAAGTTCGCGTCAAGCCTACATTGATAAATTCGAGGTTGTTTTTACGAATAAAGGTCTTCCATTTTTCAAAATCATCACCAGTTGCTTTTCCAATCGCAAAAATTTCCACGTTACGAGCCTTTAATTTTTCACTATAAAGCTTTTGAAGTTTAGGAGTATCCTTTTTACAATGGCCACATTCGGGATCCCAGAAATATAAAATTGTATAATCAGATTTTAGGTCATAAAATCCAACCCAATTTATATCTGTGGTATCGCGTAAGATAATATTTGGAGGTCGAACTCCTACCACAAGGTGTTGCTGAATTTCAGCACGTTCGCACATGGTTTTTAACTTATCTTCTGTCATCCAAGTAGCTAACGATTTCCCTTCCTTATAACCAGGACAATAGTATTTTAACGCCATCGCAACAAATACTTTATCATGACCCATTATTTTTGATGTTTCGTATTTATAGGTAATGAAATGCACAATGTATTTGAACATTTCAGAATCAGTACCTAGTCGATCCACTAAATCAAATGCGTATTTAATAAGTGTATCAGGCATTTGGAGTAACATACGTTCACTGAAATAATACTCTAATTTATTGTGAAAAACAGGTGTGTTCACTAAACGATCGTCAGATAAATCGGTGTTATCAAAAAAATGATCGCGAAAGTATCGGTATGAAAATGTAGAATCGACGAGACTTCCATCAGGATTTTTTTCTGGATCAGGAATTTCGATATCGGTAGACATGCGTACTATTTTGGCCACCAATGTACCTTGGTTTTCAGCAACTAATTTGTGTTGGTATGCTTTAACTTTTTCACCTATCGCTTTTAGTTCTGCTTTTGAATCTTCCTTCTTTGATGCCGCTTCTGAATCCTTTCGGATGTCTGCCATAAAACGAATGTAGTCGATGAAAAGTTTATTTTCTTTTGATTTTTTGACCTCCATTGAAGGTATAAAATCAGGGTATTTGAATGCGATATCAATCTCTTCATTATTAAAAATAAACTCCGCATACTTTTGATCGGGAAAATATACCGCCATTATACCTGGCTTGTGTTTGCTTCCATCAAAGGTGACAATACCATTTTTCATTGTTGCGGTGTCTGCCATATATAGTTTGTTGCCATAGTACCGAATCAGATTGACAGTAGTGTCTTTGTGACCAGTAATACGAAACTTCATTTGTTGCGATTGAGCGTCAATCACGATTAGCATCAAAAAAGCCAACAATACTTTTTTCATATTTGTGTTTTTTTTATTTAAACAATAAATTTGGTTCAAAATTCTGCTACCAATTTAACGATATCAATAGACTTGACCAATTCTTAAATCGAATTAACATATTTTTAACCGAAATACGTCTGAAAAATGGTTTGCAAATTGCATGCCATGATGAAGTAGTGGGGAATAGTTAAAGTGATTTCAAAAACAAAACCGGACTCATTCACTAAACTAAAACCAACTTTTACCCTATGAAAAATGTGAATGAGCCCGGTTTATCAAACCAAAAAAACTACTATGAAAAACAAAAACTACTGCTATACCTTTTGTTCTAGTACAAAATTAAGTAATTAATAACTAGCTATTTCTTAAAAAATGTGAAAGGACGTACTTATTGATTCATTGGTTCAAATATGTAGGTAAAAGGATTACGTATGTTCATTCAAAAAAAAGAGACTGAGTTCTTAACCTTTTCGTAACTTTACCACTTTAACAGTTTTTTAATGGAAGAATTTGAACGTATATATCCCGCTAAGCCAATTTATCAAGAGAAAACCCCAAAAAGTTCAATAGCTGCTACTTTCTTTTCATTGATTTTATTTATTTGGGCATTTTTCACATTTATTTCTGACGACTTTAGATTTATCGGCTTAATTATTCTAGTACTAATTATACACGAATCGGGACATTTTTTAGCGATGAAATTATTTGGGTATAAAAATTTGAAAATGATGTTTATTCCCTTGTTAGGTGCATATGTTCATGGCATAAAAGATAAATATTCACAGAAACAACGTGTCACAGTTTTACTTGCGGGACCTATACCTGGGATTTTAATTGGGGCTATTCTTCTCTATTTAGGTACTCAACAGGATTCATTTTGGCTTTTTTATTCTGGAATATTATTTGTGCTCATAAATGTATTGAATTTAATGCCCATTGACCCGTTAGATGGGGGGCAATTACTTCAAGTTCTTTTTATAAGTCGCAAAGATTTAGTGCGTTTAATTTTCTCCCTGCTTTCATCCTTAAGTATGATTGTGTTGGGATTAATTTTTGACAATTGGATATTGATTGGCTTTGGTTTTCTCTTGGGGTTGCGTGTTCAGTCTCATCAGAAACTTTATCAAATGCGCAAACACTTTCAATCACACCAAATCGACTACCATAAAACATATTCAGACCTTACCGACAAAGAATTTTATGAAATAAAAGAAGTGTTTATGGAGCATTCTCCTACCATTCGAAAAATTGTAAACTCAGGTGCAATCGACGATGTGGAACTGGATGAATTATTAGCTTCTAACATTAGTCAGGTTCTAGAGCCACCTTCTACAAATGATTTAACGTGGCCTGCTAAAATTGCTGTCGTTAGCTTATGGATGGGTGGATTTGCAATCACTTTATTCATGTTTTTCTATTTTAAGGATCAGTTAATTTACTTTTTGAATGAAATTCAAACCTGGGAATAAAGTTGTGTTTTTATCTGAGCAGGGAGGAGGGGTTATCAAGTCAATCGTCTCTACTACACATGTGTTATTAATTGATGAATTGGGATTTGAACGAAAATACCCGATGAATGCATTGGCGTTAGTTCAATCATCTTCTTACTCATTAAAGGGGTATGATGGAAAAGAAAAGGAGGTCGAGACTTCTGGTCCGAAGGAATCTAAAAAGCAATTAAAACAATTAACGCACAAAGTGGATCTGCATTTTGAAAACCTGTCTGATTACAACCATTCGTTATCCAATACTGAAATATTGCGAATTCAGATGGAACATTTTAAAAAAGCATTTCAATATTGCATTCAAAAACGCATAAAGCGATTTCAGGTTATTCACGGCGTAGGAGAGGGGGTTCTGAGAGGAGAAATACACGCGTATTTGCGCCAATTTAAAGGAGTTCAATTCCATGACATGTCCTATACACGCAATGGTTTTGGAGGAACAGAGGTGGAGTTGTATTTTAAAGATTTGTAGAATAGACGCAAGATTTTAAGATATAACAGAATAGAAACTTAGAAATTAAAAAAGAAAAAAGTTACTGCTGCCCATTCTTTTGGAACACCTTTAGCATAACCTACTGTAGAGCGACTACTGTTTTGAACTGTTCCATCGTCTTTTATGTACCCAATTGTAGAGCGACTGCTGTTTTGAACTGTTCCATCACTTTTAACATAACCAACGGTTGAACGACTACTGTTTTGAATTGTTCCATCACTTTTAATATACCCAATTGTAGAGCGACTACTGTTTTGAATGGTACCATCGTTTTTTATATATCCAACAGTGGAACGACTACTATTCTGAATTGTCCCATCACTTTTTATATACCCAGTTGTACTTCTGCTAGAAGATTGAATGGTTTGTGAGGTTGCAAAACCAATTGAAAGTAAAACAGATGTGATGAGAAGTATTACGTGTTTCATATATTTTGTATTTATTTTAACCGTATGCACAAATTTAGTGTTGCATATCTGATAAATTTAGGATTTTTTTTGATTTTCTGTTATTTAAACCTAATTTACTATGGACAAAATCACCCTTGTATTAAGACGAAACCTATTTAATAGTTAAACTATATATAGCTTATGGGTTTTAAAACCATTAAGATTAAGGGTATGGTTCTTAACTTAACTTCTTAATGGTTCAACTATAAATCGTTTGTATTTAAAGTGCTTTGGTAATTCAATAATACAAGTGAATTCAGGAGTAAAAAAAAAGAACTACCTTTTCAGATAGTTCTTTTATTGTAGTATGCTGATTATTATTAATAGTAAATCAAACGTCTTACACGTGCTACATATTTCGCTAAACGAATAACCTGTTTTGTATATCCAAATTCGTTATCATACCATGTATACAATACCACGTTTTTACCATCGTTAGATACAATCGTAGCTGGTGCATCATAAACAGAACAACACGTGTTACCGATGATGTCATTAGACACTAATTCTTCGTCTACAGAATAGAAAATTTGATTTACCAAATCTCCATTTAATGCAGCATCTCTAACCGCTAAATTTACTTCGTTTGCAGAAACAGGTTTGTTAAGCGACAAACTCAATATTGCCAAAGAACCATTTGGAGTAGGTACACGAACTGCGTTTGCAGTAAGTTTATCCTGAAGATCAGGTATTACTTTAGTTACCGCTTTTCCAGCACCAGTAGATGTGATTACCATGTTGATGGCTGCAGATCGACCTCTACGAGGTTTTTTATGCATGTTATCCAACAAGTTTTGGTCATTTGTATATGCGTGTACAGTTTCAATGTGTCCTTTTTCAATTCCAAATTTATCATTGATAACCTTTAATATAGGAGAAATTGCATTCGTCGTACAAGAAGCAGCAGAGTATATTTTATCTGTATCAATATCCAAATCTTTATGATTAATACCGTATACAATGTTTGGAATTTCTTTACCTGGTGCTGTTAGAATTACTTTACCTGTACCTTTTGCTTTAAGATGGCGTGATAGTGCTTCTTTTGTTGTGAAAACACCAGTATTATCAATAACTAACGCATTTTTAATGCCGTATTTTGTATAATCCACATCCTCTGGATTATTTGCATTAATCATGTGTACAATTTGTCCGTTGATAATCAATATTTGATTTTCTGTATCTACTGTAACAGTACCTTTGAAAGCACCGTGAACAGAATCGCTACTCAATAAAGATGCACGTTTAATAATATCATCAGGGGAAGAACTTCTGGTTACAATTGCGCGAAGACGAAGTTGTTGACCTTTTCCGGCTTGTTTAATCAATTCACGTGCTGCTAATCTACCGATTCGACCAAAACCATATAAAACTACATCACGAGGTTCGAAATTACCTTTTTCTTCACCAATAAAATCGGCTAATTTATTACCTAGAAAATCAGCTTTTGAACTAAAATTAGCTTGTTCAGAAATCCATTGACTTGCTAACTTTCCAATATCTAGCTTAGATGGAGCCAAATCCATTTTTAATAATTCTTCAGCTAAATCAGAAGTTGTATAAATGTCAATTGGGTTATTGACAACTTTTTCAGCGTATTCGTGCAGATTTAGAATTTCAGAAGTTGTAGTGTCAATAAGATGGTTTCGAAACAATACCAGTTCGATTCCTTTGTCATAAAGTAATTGACCTGTTTTGCTGGCTAATTTTACCGCAGCACGCTCTCTGCGGACATGTTCTTTCAGTTCATTTTCATAACCGATTGCAGTTTCCATAATTGTTTAAAGTATTTGATTTTGAAATATTTACAAATAAAAAGGGCCGCCAATATGGCAGCCCCGAAATTTATTAACCCAAATAAGATTTTAATAACTTATTGCGAGACGTATGTCGTAAACGACGAATTGCTTTTTCTTTAATTTGTCGAACACGTTCACGAGTTAGATTGAATTTTGATCCAATTTCTTCAAGTGTCAATCCGTGATTCATTCCTATACCAAAAAATAAACGAATGATCTCACGTTCTTTATCTGTCAATGTAGAAAGAGAACGTTCAATTTCACGTTGCAATGATTCTGCCATTAACTGCGAATCCGCTTTAGGTGAATCATTGTTAGCCATAACGTCCATTAGCGTACCACCATCTTCGGCAGAGGATAGGGGAGCATCCATGGATACGTGACGACCAGAAACATTTAAACTCTCTTTAATTTTATCTTCAGGAACCTCTAATGCTTCAGCTAATTCTTCAGCTGATGGCGGACGTTCAAATTCTTGCTCTAATCGAGAGAAAGCTTTATTAATTTTATTTAATGAGCCAACTTGATTCAACGGCAAACGCACAATACGAGCTTGTTCAGCCAAAGCTTGAAGGATAGATTGACGAATCCACCATACTGCATACGAAATGAATTTGAATCCACGTGTTTCATCAAACTTTTGTGCTGCTTTAATCAATCCTAAGTTTCCTTCATTAATTAAATCAGGAAGTGTCAATCCTTGATTTTGATATTGTTTCGCAACAGATACCACAAAACGTAGGTTAGCACGGGTTAGTTTTTCTAGTGCCAATTGGTCACCTTCTTTAATACGTCTGGCGAGGTTTACCTCTTCTTCAGCTGTAATAAGCTCTTCTTTTCCAATATCTTGTAAGTACTTGTCTAACGACTGACTCTCACGGTTAGTGATTGATTTTGTAATTTTAAGTTGTCTCATTATTCTTTTTAGATTACTTTTCTTAATTTAAAAGTTCTGCAAATTTACGTCAAATTAATACGCAAGTCAAATATATTATTAGTGAATTTTATTATTTATTTTATGTGTCTTAATTTACACCTCTTTTTTATTCACTTTTAACAATTATAGACCAAAACCTATGTACTCTTTTCTCCCAGTTTGGGTTACAATTTCGAGTAAAATTCCGCCGCTTTTTTTGCTTAACTTTTCTAATGTGGATTTCACATCAGTTACTTTTTCATTATTTATACGTGTAATAACCATTCCTTCTTCAAGTCCATGTGACTTTAATTTACCGGGGCTTAATGAGCTGATTTTTACACCGTAGTCAATTCCTAGTTCTTTCTTTTCTTTAGCTGTTAGTTCTGCAAATGAGGCACCAAGTACAGACGTTTTATTAGAGCTTGCAGTCACTAACGTTGTTTCACCTTCTTTATTTTGCAATACAACCTCTTTTATGCTTTCTGTTCCATTTTTATGTCGAACGGTTACCAATAATTTCTCTCCTGGTCTTGCTTTGCCAACTTCTTCTAAAAGAGCTGCAGATGAATTAACCTCTTTGCTTCCTATTTTTAAAATAACTTCACCATTTTTCAATCCCGCCTTGTCAGCAGCACTTTTTTGAATTACATCAGAAACGTAGACTCCTTTAGTATTGGGTAATTTTTCTGTTTCCATTAACTCTTGGTTGATATCCATGATTCTAACTCCTAAAAAACCTCGTTGAACAATTCCAAAGCTAATCAGGTCATTCATTACTTTAGCAACTAAATTTACAGGTACAGCAAAAGAGTACCCTGCATAGCTACCCGTTTGTGAAGCAATTGCCGTGTTGATACCAATTAACTCACCACGAGTGTTTACCAAAGCCCCTCCGCTGTTTCCTGGGTTTACAGCTGCATCTGTCTGAATAAATGATTCGATAGGAAATACAGATTGGTCTGTTTTAGAACTGAGGATATTGATATTTCGAGATTTTGCGCTTACAATTCCCGCTGTTACCGTAGAGGTTAGATTAAACGGATTGCCAACGGCTAATACCCATTCTCCAATTCTCACATCATCACTATTTCCAATTTGGATTGCAGGTAGGTCTGTTGCATTAATTTTGAGTACTGCAATATCCGTTGAAGGATCTGTTCCTACCACTTCTGCAGTGAATTTTTTATTGTTGTTTAGCGTTACTTCTATTTCACTCGCTTGGTCTATGACATGATTATTTGTGACGATATAGCCATCTTGTGACACAATAACTCCAGAACCTGCTCCTTGACCATAAAAATTTTCTTTTTTCCCTATTCCTGGACCATAAAAGAACTCCATTATTGGATCGCGTACGATCTGTTGGCGAACTACTTTTGTAGTAACATGAACCACAGAATTTATTGTTCGTTCACTAGCTGCTACAAAATTAGTGGTTTCTTCAGCTGCAATCAACGGTGTATTTACCTGATGAGTTGGGATTAAGTTGTTAAGGGAGTTAAAGGCAGTAACATCCTGAGGAGAAGCATTTAATTGATATATGAGCAATGCTGAAACAGGAATAATTCCCCCAAGAATTCCTAAACCAACGAATTTTAAGTTTTTCATGTTCATATCATTTTTAACGTTCATCTATAAAGATAACTACAGATAGACTCAATTGTTACGCACACGATGTTAAATATTGTTAAGCATCATAGTGATTGTATCGCATGCTTTTTTGTAGTTTTGTAGTCTAATTGAATTATTTTGAATAAACTATTATTATTCTTTTTTGGATTCTTGTTGGGCGGCATAGTGGTGTATGTCGTGGGAGATTTTTTTCCACGTATCATTATACAACACACCACGGTGCAAAAAGAGGTGAACAATGCTAAAACGGATTCACTGACATCTAAAAAACAAGGTGCTAAGAAAAAGAATTCAATCATAGAATCTATTGAAAAAAGTGAATCAAGTAAGGAGGTGAATTCACTCGAAAAAGTAGTGTATGATTCTATCTTACCTCTAGATACTATTGTGAAACCAGATGTGGAGTTTGAAGTCGTGCGCGATCGATTAATTGCACGAAAACCAATTATTTTACAACAATTTAATGCGGTAAAGGATACTTCGGCAACTGGTTTGATTGCAGATAAGGTAAGTGAAGATTATACTTTTAATAAAAAGCTTGCGGTAGAATATTGGGAATCTCCCATTGATTTTTTGGGGTATAAATTGAATAAGAATCAGTTGATTTTATACGGAATTTCACCTCAAGAACCAATCGAGTTAATTTATCGGAATTCTGAAAGCCTCATTATGCTTATTGATAACAAAGAAGTTATACTTGTTAAAACAGAAAAATATAAATCTTTAAATTTTTAAGAATTTGGAGCTTACGTTTGTAAAATATCAAGGTACGGGTAATGATTTTGTCATGATTGATAACTCAACACTTCAATACGAACCATTAACTATTTCTCAAATCCAGCACATCTGTTCGCGAAGATTTGGAGTAGGAGCAGACGGGTTGATACTGATTGAGCAAGGCAATGGTGTTGATTTTACAATGAACTATTACAATGCGGATGGTTCACAAAGTTTTTGCGGAAATGGAGGTAGATGCGCTGTAGCGTTTGCTTATCAATTGGGGTTAATTTCCTCGGAATGTAAGTTTAGGGCAATAGACGGAATTCACTATGCAGCTGTATTGGCGAACAACCGAATTAAACTAAGAATGGGTGAAATATCTGCTATTGAGCGGATTGAACAAGATTATTACATTCACACTGGTTCGCCACATTACATTCGTTTTACAGATTCTAACGATTTGGATATTGTTGACTTTGGACGAACTATTCGATATAACCAACGATTTAAGGATGAGGGTACAAATGTAAACATTGCCAGACCTCAAAAAAATCATATTGAAGTGCAAACTTACGAACGTGGTGTAGAGGATGAAACCTACAGTTGTGGTACAGGTGTAACTGCTGTAGCTTTAGTTCATGCATCAACGTTAGCTGAAAATGAGGGGACTACTTGTATTCAAACCAAAGGTGGTGAATTAAATGTGTATTGGAAAAAACAAAACGGGATGTTTACAGAAGTATATTTAGAAGGTCCTGCAACCCTAGTTTATGAAGGAAAAATCAACATATAATTGGGGTTCTAAACAATTTATCAAACAACCTGATTTTTCATTTTTAAATCAGGGAATGTTTGTGTGGGTTATTAATTGGTTGAAAACACCACCTCATTTAGGAATGAGTTACAATGGTCGCTATTATTCAGTTACAATTCACGAGTCTCAAGTAGACAAGCCAATAGAAGGATTAATTCGTTTATTTGAACAAAAGTCTAAACCGGTATTTTTTGTAGAAATTGCTCACACGATTTATACCAATCAACAGGTGATGAACGATGCTTTTTCAGTCGAACTAGACAATTCAACCACGTGTATAGCACCAATAAATAAGGTCTTGTTTGGTGATCATTTTCGTTTTGATACCATTGCGCAACTTCTGCGTGAACTTGAACAACAAAACCTAATTCAGCATATCCACATTCCTTGGTATGAAAATTCGGAAGAAGTAACCATTGAATCTTACACAAAATCTGAAGTGATAGCGTTTATTGAATCTAAAAAGAATGATTATGCTCCTTCATGCTGAACGTATATACTTGAGAGCACTTGAGCCATCAGACGCAACAACATTGTTAGTTTGGGAAAATGACGTAAAATATTGGCACGTAAGTGGCACCGAAATTCCCTTTTCCCTTCATGCAATTCAAACATACATTGCGCAAGCTCAAGATTTTCGACAAACAGGTCAATTGAGATTGATGATTTGTTTAAAAGATACTAATCAAGCGATTGGATGTATTGATTTGTTTGATGCAGATTTTAAAAACCGAAGAGCTGGTGTAGGGATATTAATCGCTGATGAAACATTAAAGGGGCAAGGCTATGCGTTAGAAAGTCTAAATGCATTGATAGATTACGCAATGCATGTCTTTGATTTCAAGCAGTTATATAGTCATGTCTCCATTCGCAACGAGGCCAGTATGCGTTTGTTTGAAAAAGCAGGGTTTAGTGTCTCGGGGGAATTGATAAACTGGTGGAAAACAAGAGAAGATTTTGAAAATGTACGTATTTATCAATTAATTTTTTAGTTCAAATGAACAGAAACAAAGTTATTATTCTTTTGGTAATGATTGCTGTGGCGATTGGAGGTTATTTTGCATATCCTTCTATTGTATTGTTTTTAGCCGCGCAAGAAAAATCTGTGAATACAGATGATGTAGTCATTTTTGTTAAAACGGGAACGAATTTAGAAGAATTGGAAAATCAGTTGCTAGATGCTGGGATATTGAAAAATGGCAGTTCATTTGGTGAATTAGCGCATTATAAGGGATTGACAGATTCTTTAGTTGCGGCAGGGAAATACGTGATTTCACCGAAATATCCTGTAAAACACATTGCTTATGGTTTTAAATTAAATTCACTTGGAAATGGGAATGCAGAAGTGGAAGTGGATGTAACATTTAACAATTGCCGAGATTTGTATGATTTGGCTGGAAAAGTAGGCAAGTTTATCGAATCAGATAGTGCAAATTTGGTCTACTACTTAACGTCTAATACAACGATTCAGCACTATGGTTTTAAACACATGAATTTTCCTGCTATGTTTATTCCCAATACCTATAAAATGTTTTGGGATACCTCACCAGAAGAATTTGTAAAACGCATGGCTGAAGAGTTTAAGCTTTTTTGGAACGATTATCGGAAGAATAAGGCAAGTAGCTTGAAGCTTTCTCAGAGTGAAGTGGTTACTTTGGCGAGTATTGTCTATAAAGAACAAGGATTAGTTAAGGAAGAATGGCCGATAATAGCTGGATTGTACCTGAATAGATTACGCGACAATTGGAAGTTGGAATCGGATCCAACTTTCCGTTTTTGTTGGGGAAGGCAATTGGATGGAGTACAACGTTTAACGTATGCTCATCGTTCTATTGATTGTCCGTATAATACTTACAAATATGCTGGTTTACCTCCAGGTCCAATTTGTATTCCTCCTGCTGCTGTCGTTGATGCTGTGCTTAATTATCAAACACATAACTATTTCTTTATGTGTGCTAAACCTGGGGGAGAAAACAAACACAATTTTGCGCATTCATACAGTGATCATTTAAAAAATGCCAAAGTATACCAACAATGGCTGTCTGCAAATAAAATTAGATAACGTACAACCTAATTCGCTGTTTGTTGGCTTAAATAGCTTCTAAATAGTAAGCTTGATTACTAGTTATTACATTTTTTTATGACAATAAATTTTGAAACTAATACCTTGGTAACTACTTTTGTCTACACTAACTTAAAGTGGCTCACACTTTGATTTTGAAAACATACTCTAATTTAACGCAAAACTGTTTATACATGAAGATTGAAGACGCGATACAGACTACTTTTCAAAACGAGCGTTTTAAAGCAATGATAAACATCAAGTATACAGCTAATTGGATGAATACATTGCAGAATAGAAGTTTAGAAAAGTATGGACTAACTATCCCACAATACAACATATTAAGGATACTTAGAGGGGCTAAAGGGAGTCCACTATCGGTTACGTCAATTCGTGAACGAATGGTTGAAAAATCACCAAACACTACTCGTTTGATGGATAAATTGATCGATAAACAATTTATAGAGCGTGTACGTTGTGACAAAGATAGGCGAGTGGTGTATGTAATGATTACACAAAAAGGGATGGATTTATTATTGGAATTAGATGATGCGTTAGCTAATTCTGGAGATTTTATGAATCAATTGACCGAACAGGAAGCTAAAGTTGTGAATGAATTACTAGATAAGATAAGAGAAGGAAAATTATGAATTTAACCGTTATATCAGGAACTGCGAGAGAAGGACGCTATTCTCACTTTGTATCCCAACTTATTTATCAAGAATTAATTAAACGAGGTTATCAGGTTAATTTAGTAGATGTAAAGGAATTAAATTTACCCTTACTAGATTATACTTATTCAAACCACCCTAATCCTTCTGACAAACTTAAAGGTCTTCAGCAATTAGTTGAAAAAACAGACGGTTTTATTTTGGTAAGCCCAGAATACAATGGTGGTCCAAGTGCAGCGTTGAAAAACACGATGGATTATTTTAAAAAAGAATACGTACAAAAAGTAATGGCAATCGCTACTGTAAGTAGTGGTGCACTTGGTGGTATGCGTGCAGCGACGACATTGCAGCAAATGGTATTGTGGTATGGAGCCTATCCAATTCCACTTATGTTAACTGTTCCCAAGGTAACTGAAAAATTTGATGCTAACGGAACACTAATTCAACCTGACTTTATTCAAGCTGTTCACAAATTTCTAGACTCATTTATTTGGCTAACAGATGCAGTTAGTAGTAAACTAAAACTCACAAAAAATTAACATTGATTTAGTTCAATGTACCTAACTTTGACACATGAATGATTTTGAACTAGTGCATAAAAATTACCGATTATTTTTTCTTATTCTATGCTTAGTTTGCACTTCATTACTTCAAGCTCAAGTTAAAACAGCTGGTAATAATCAGCTGACAGGTATTGTATTAGACAATTCAACTAATGATCCGATTGATTTCGTAAACATTACGGTTTTTTCAGTTTCTGACTCTGTTCCTGTAACAGGGGGAATAACCAATCAACAAGGCGAGTTTACAATTCAACAAATTCCCAACGGAAAATTTTATATTCGATTTAAATTTATTGGTTTTGACGAATATATACTTGAAAACATCGAATTTTCTGGCAAAGAAAAAATAATTGATGTAGGCGTTGTTAACTTAGTTAATGCATCCAACCAATTAGGGGAGATTATTATTGAGGTTGAGAAGAAAATGTTGGAAACAAGTATTGATAAACGCGTTTTCAATGTAGAGGAAGATTTATCTGTACGAGGAGGGAATGCGAATGATGTGCTAAACAATGTCCCATCCATTGATATTGATCAAGATGGGCAAATTTCCTTGCGGGGAAATAGTAATGTAACGATTCTGATTGATGGGCGACCCAGCTCGTTATCAGGTAGTTCGAGAGGAGCTATTCTAGATGCTATTCCTGCGGCATCAATTGAACGTGTTGAGGTTGTGACAAATCCTTCCGCTAAATATGATCCTGACGGGATGTCTGGCATCATTAACATTGTATTGAAAAAGAACAAATTGAGAGGTATCAACGGCAATTTAGACGCAACTTATGGTACAGGCAACAGTCATACCACATCAGCTGGAATAAATATTCGGAATAATAAATTCAATGCATTTGCTAATTATAGCTACCGATACTATGAAGGGTATCGGAATTTTTACTCCAGTCGAGAACGAGCAAGTGAGCAGCTGATTCAAAATCGTCAAGGCTATGACTTTAACAATGGACATACTGGAAAATTTGGATTGGATTACACACTAAAAGAAGGTCATATCATAGGTGTATCATCCACATTTTCAAGCAATGAGCGCAATAGGAGTGGAGTGCTTACCAATGAACTGTCCACTCCTAATCAATCCTTGATATGGCAGCGTGTAAGTGATGAACCTCGAAATAGACAAAGTATCGATGCAAATCTAAATTACCAATGGACGTTTAAAGAGAAAAAAGGAGAATTAATGGTTGATGTGAATCAATCATGGGGAAAAGGAACGGTACTTGGTTTTTACGATGAATACGATTTAAATTCAAGCGAATTAGGTCCTTCGCAAATGGAAAATCTAGATAATCCATCACAAAATTCAGTTTTTTCTGGATTAATTGATATTGTTCGAAATTTCAACCACAATATTCGGTTAGAGACTGGCGCAAAAGCTATCATCAACTCGGACGATCGCACACAATATCGTGAAATTTATGATTTCGATAATCAATCATTTGAACCTGATCTAAACATTAACAATCAATTTAGACTTACTGAACAGATTTACGCAGCTTACGGAATTTTCGGACATCAAATCAAGCAATTCAAATACCAATTAGGACTTCGAGCTGAACAAGCTTTAGTTCGTCCAGAGTTAATTACGACAGGTGAAAAATTCAAAAATGATTATTTTTCGCTTTTCCCATCAGCTCATTTTGTATACGAACTAAAAAAGAAAGGCGAATTATTTGTCAGCTATTCCAGACGCATCAATAGACCTTCATCCAGATCCTTAAATCCATTTACCGAATATTCAGACCCTTTTAACTTAAGAATGGGAAATCCAGCGCTTAAACCTGAATACATCAATAGTTTTGAAGCTGGCTACAATAAATCATGGAATACGTTGACAATCAATACAACTGGATATTACCGTTATTCAACTGAAGTTATTCAACGTATTATGCAATATTATCCAGATGGTACTGCAGCTACAACGTATGAGAATTTAGACAACACGATTAATTTTGGACTTGAAGGTATTGTAATCTATCGACCTTTTTCATGGTGGCGCAATAATTTCTCCACCAACGTGTATCAATCTATTTTGATGACTGATAATCCTGAGCTACAGAATAATTCGGGATTGAACTGGGGATTCAAATTAACCTCTGCAATTGATTTTTGGAAAAAAACAACTACGCTCCAACTAAATTACCGTTACAATGCACCTCGCATCGTACCGCAGGGTGTAGTTCAGTATAAACCAGCTATAGACGTATCTGTACAGCGTGTGTTTTTGAATAAAAAATTGGCACTAACCTTACGCGTTTCGGATATATTTGATTGGCAGGGATTCTATATGCTAGTTGAAACACCAAATGTTAGACAAGAGTCCGAGTTTAAGTGGCAATCCAGACGATTTTTCATCACACTTAGTTACAAGTTTGGTAAACTCGAAATGAGCAGCGATAAAAAGCGTAAATCGACTGATCCAGGCGGAAACGGTGGTGATATGGACTTTTAGCCTTCTTGATTGAGTTACGATACCAGTTCGTTTACTGCGTGTTGCGTAAAACGAATAGTCACTCCAAGTGAAGCCAATGCTTTATCAAAACCATTCTTTCCGTTAATAAGCTTTTTAGTGCTTTTAACTTTTGACAGTTGTGGGTATTTTTTTCCAGTATTCATATTACATGGTTTACTATTATATGAACAAGTTAATCAAAATTCTTGCCAACTCTTTCAGACATTATTTAAAAGGTATAATTCATTGATTATATAGTGATAAATGTCAGTTTATGTGAAATAATCAATCAACAAGGGCAGTCATGTTGACATTAATTTTTATATTCAAGCCAATTTAGTATTAAAAAGATGACAAATCAGCTCGTACTAGCTACACAATATTTACTCCTCAGTTTAGCGCTGTTTCACCCTGTTGCAGGGTTGATGTACGAGAAATTTGCAGCTGTCAAAGATCCCTTTATTCTACGCATTACTTTTTCAACATTGTGTATTGGTGCATTATTACTGATTCTTACATCCAAAAAAATACGTCGACATCATTGGCGTATCACACGAATTGTTTTTTCATTACTCGCACTTCACGTTTATTTCCTTACCTGGTTAAACGACTTGCAACCGGTTTATTTTGCAACTATTCCAATCATTGTCGTTTCCGCTCCAATATTCTTTACACGTTACAAGTTATTGGTTCCATTTTTGATTTTTATAGTAATCGCCACTTTATTACTTGGATTCAATTTTGGTTCAACGGAAGGTTCGGTTTTCTTTTTATTTCTGGTAGGGTTGAGTTTACCTGTTTCGTTTTTCAATTTGATATTGTTTAGACGAATCATAAAAAAACTTCAATTTAGCGACTATGTATTGAATAATATCGATGCGTTAGTGTTGGCGTCAGATGAGCATGGAGAAGTGACTTTTGTGTCAAAAAATATCAACAAAATTTTAGGGTATAGCCGACAAGATATTTTGAAAAGAGGGTGGTGGGATCTTCGAATGAAGAAAAAAATTAGTGATGAAGAGTTAAAAGCTTTTCAAACCCACATCATCGAACGTGCTGACAAAGAAGATGGTTATGACACAATGGTTGAAACAAAAGATGGACTTGAAAAATGGTTTCATTGGAAGATTGTCAGTCTTGGAAACAAATCAAATGTGGGAGTAGGGCAAGAGATTACGCGAAAAAAAATGATTGAGAACGAGTTAAAAAAGTTGTCGTTAATTGTACGCGCAACCGAAAATCTTGTTTTTTTAATCAATGAAGCGGGGCAGGTAGCCTGGACAAATCCAGCATTTTTAAAATCAACTGGTGTGGAAGAGGTAGAAGGGAAATTCCTTCATGAAATACTTCAATTAGAAACGGAGGATTCAGCACTTTTCAATCAGACTATAGAAGCTGTTTTTATTGAGAAACGAATGCATTATGCAGAGCTTCAATTTAAGCGCAGTAACGGCACAAAATTTTGGGTAAACATTAGTTTCACACCGATAATTGAGGATGAGCAAGTTACAAAAGTAATTTGTATCGGTAGAGATAGCTCCAAAACGAAAGAAGCAGAGAGTCAAATCAAATTGTATAATGAGCGTTTAGAAGCCTTACATCAATTCGATCAACGTATTTTTCAGGCTGAAAGCTTAGAGGAAATTTTCCATGAAATCTCTAACAATATCATTCGATTTGGTTTAGTCTGTAACCGTGTGTCTATTGCGATATATGAAATGGAAGGGGAATATGTAAAGGTCATTTCTAGAGATCCGAACAAAGCAACCAAAGAAATTGAAATAGACCAATTCAATATTCAAGATTTCTCCCGTACAATTTCAATATTACGAAGTGCAGAATATGTGTTAAATGATTTACATGCAGCTGATGACACTGAATTGACGCCTACACAACGTTATCTTAAAACGAAAAAAAATATAGGAGCATATATCAGTTTACCTATAAAATATAGCAATGAACTTATTGGGTCGTTAAATTTTGGTAGCACAGATGTAAGTAATTTTAAACAAGATACCATTGATTTCTTAAAAGAAATTTCATCTGATGTAGCATTGGCTGTGTATCAATTTCAACTAAAAGAAGCTATCAATGCTAAAAATGTTAAACTTGAACAACGCAATAATGACATTACGGATAGTATCAATTATGCTAAACGTATTCAATCTTCATTCCTTCCTACAAGTCAGGATATAGAGGAATATTTTGAAGATAGTTTCATTTTATACAAACCTAAAGACACGTTATCCGGTGATTTTTATTGGGTTGAAGAAACTCCCGATTCGCTTTGGGTTGTAGTAGCCGATTGTACTGGTCACGGAGTTCCTGGTGCGTTAGTTAGTTTAGTGGGTACAAATATTCTGAATCAAGCTATTTATGAAAAAAAGTACGATACACCAGATGAAGTACTCGCGTATCTTAATTTGAAAATCATCCGAACCTTTTCAAGCCAATCGGGTGAGCGAATAAATGATGCGATGGATATAGGAGTCTGTTGCATTCGGAAAAATGAAAATTTAATGTTGTTTGCGGGTGTGCTTATGGACCTACAATTAATTCGAAATGGTGAATTAGTAAGCTTTAAATCATCAAGGTACCCAATCGGTTTAAAACCAGAACGCGTATTCATGGATTTTGAAATGCACCGCATTGCAATTGAAGAAAATGATCAGTTTTATTTGCTTTCAGATGGTTTTACAGATCAATTTGGAGGTGATTTAAACAAGAAATTTGGCAAGCGCAATTTTAAAAAACTACTGAAAGAAATTTCAGAATACCCCATGTCCGAACAAGGAAGAGTTGTAAACAACTCGTTTGAATTATGGAAAAAAGACACCGAACAAACGGACGACATCGTCTTTCTTGGGTTTAAAATAAAGCGGAATTAGTTGCAAAGCGCATAAAACAAATCAAAATAATCGCTCCAAAATTCATCCAACCCTTTGATTTTTTCCTTTAAATAGTCGATCGCTTTGCCATGATCATCTGGATTAAAAATACTTACACCTGTCAAGCTCCATTTCATACGGTGTACTTCAATATGATTCGAAAGTGAATAGGAGGGAAGAAGTTGTAATTCATCACCCACACACTGAATCAGAATATTTTTTGTTTCCATAAACTGTTCCCAAACTACTTCACGCACGCCTTCATCTTTCATTTGGAGATCGATGAATAATACAGCTTCATTGCCGTCAAAGTCTAATCGGAAATACAAATCAGCAATGTTTGAACGATAATGTAACCAGTTTTTTCTTCTACCTGAAGCAGAGCGTTCTTTTTCCATTTTCAGGCGAAATCTTTCCCAAAACTCACTTCTAATCTGCCTTAATTCTTCTTTCGTGAACATGTGCAAATTTAGTTTTTTGTTTAATAACAAATTACAATTAATTTAAATCGAATCTTTGAAGAAATAAGATGAAAACGCGCACTCTTTTAAGCTAGTTACCCTGTTTTAATTTTGTATTTCACATCGTTTTTCGATATATTTGTTATTCTATTACAATTTCTAAAAAAAATCCAATGATTTTACGCATCCAATTTTTAATTGCTTCATTATTATTTTGTGTTAACTGTAATTCACAATTTACTGATTTACATCACTTTGATATATTGCCAGATGCTGCTAATCCTCAATTAGGTGATTTCTGTTCAGATGGAGAATTTCTATTTGGAATGACATATATTGGTGGGGAGAATAATGGCGGTACTATTTTTAAAATTAAACACGATGGTTCTGCTTACGAAGTAATTTATAGTTTTACTTCGGCAACAGGCATCGAACCATGGGGGACTTTACTTTTACATGATTCTAAACTTTATGGCATTACTCGTGCTGGTGGTTCTAATCATTCGGGAGTTGTTTTCAAAATAGATACAGATGGAGCTAATTATACCGTGCTTCATGATTTTAATAGCCCTACTGATGGAAGAAATTCTGTTGGTTCATTGTTGTTAGAAAACAATAAATTAATAGGAATGACGCAGTTGGGCGGAGCAAACGATCATGGTACTATTTTTAAGCTAGATATAGACGGTACTAACTATACTGTACTTCATGATTTTGATGGCGCAGATGGAAAGGAACCAAATGGAAGATTATATTCAGATGAAAATTACTATTATGGTACAACTCGGTTAGGGGGAACAAACGATCAAGGAGTGGTATTTAGGGTTAATCACAATGGAGATAATTATACTATTCTACATAGTTTTAATGGTTTTGCTACTGGTAGAGACCCATATAGTACGCTTGTAAGCGATGGAAACTTTTTATATGGTACGACACGATTTGGAGGGAATAATGATGTCGGAACAGTTTTTAAATTAACTAAAGATGGATCTGGATTCCAAAAATTAATTGACTGTAGTAATGCGAATGGGAGGGAGCCACATTGTGGATTGGTCTTAACAAATGGTGTACTGTATGGTACTAATTATCAAGGAGGAAGCAATAGCTTGGGAAATGTTTTCTCATTAAATACAGACGGAACAGGATACACTATTCTTCACAACTTTGTCAGTAACCAAGGGGGGAAAAGACCCACAGGAGGTCTCTATAAAGAATGTGAATTTTTATATGGAATGACTAATACTGGGGGAGATGAAGATAAAGGAACTATTTTTAAATACCAATATAGAAATATTCAAGAAAGCATTGATAATCAATTTACTTGTTCTGATTTTACATGGATTGATGGCAATACCTACTTTGAAAATAACAGTACGGCCACTTATATGTATCAAGATCAAGATGGATGTGACTCACTTTTAGTAACACTTGATTTAACAATTACTTCCATCAATAAAGCTGTTTATACTCAAGAAAATTCGCAGTTAATGACTGCACTACAAGACAGTGCAACTTATCAGTGGTTAGATTGTGAAAATGACTATCAAATAATACTAGGAGAAACAAGTCAATCATTGGTACCACCTATATTTAGTCATAATTTTGCTGTGGAAATTACGTTAAATGGATGTGTCGACACTTCTTTCTGTACACAAAGTTTTTTAAATATTGAAACGCTTGGTGATTTAGAAACTGAAATTAGCATTTTTCCTAACCCAAGTAATGGATTATTTACAATTTCAATACATAGTGAATTAATAGAGGAAATAAACTATTCTGTAACTAATTTAGAAGGTAGAACTCTTATAACGAAAGAGCGGTTAAATACAAATACTTTTGAATTAATTGATTTATCTTCACATGCAGTAGGGGTCTACTTTTTGACTTTGTATCATTCTGATGACTTAGTTGTATACAAATTAATTAAGCGATAGGGATTTGTGACAAAAATCACGTAAATAACTATCTTATTCCATTAATTTTGCAAGACACAAATAAAGATCTATTTATGAAATTAGTTGTCACATTATCATTAGCAGTATTGTTTTTTGGGTGTCAAGCACAACCCACACACACTGAAGATGGCGTAAAAATTGTGAATGAGAAATTGGATAAAGCATCATTCAGTAAAAAGATAGCAGAACAAGGTATTCAGTTTGTTGATGTCAGAACGGCTGGGGAATTCAATACTGGTTATATAAACGGAGCTGTTAATATCGATTTTTTAAGTCCTGATTTTCAAACGAAAATTCTATCTTTTGATAAATCGAAGCCAATCGCAATCTATTGTCAATCTGGTGCACGATCGGGAAAAGCATCACGTGTAATGGTTGAATTGGGATTTGTGGAGGTTTATGATTTAATAGGCGGATATTCCAATTGGTAATTTTTTCATTAGTTACGCTAGTTACGAAAAAGCATGTCTGAATAAGGCGTGCTTTTTTGTTTGAACTCTTTTGAAATGAACATATTAATTTTTTACTATCTTAGTTTGCAATTAACAACACAACAAAGTTGAAAAAGTTAAGCTTATTTTTCGCACTTATACCACTAATATTGGTAAGTTGTCATAATTTTCATTTCGAAAAAAGACAACATCGTAAAGGTTATCATTTACATGCGAATGCTAAGCCAAAACAGTCAGATAAAACAACTATTGATTCCGTAAACACAACAAATAAAAGAACTCTTTCAAAATCTAACGCATTAACGCTTCAAACACCACGCAACTTAAGTAATTCCAATGCCGATGTGGAATTGAATACTATTGAATCAACTATTCCTCAGGCACAAGATTATCAAACCATACATCCGGGAAAGTTAAGTATTGACAACCAATCAATTTCACCCGACGAACTCAGTGAAAATAACGTAACCAAGATTAGTAAATCGGAGGGGAATAGGAGTGGGGAGAAGAATGAAAAGCGAAACAATAATGCGTTATACTATTTTTTACTCGCGATTATTGTACCTTTTGGATTCTTGAATAAGAAAACGGAAAGAATTTCACGTTGGGCTACACACAATGTAGTAAAAACACGACTCATCATTGCAGTTGGAGTAGTGGCTGTTTTGTTAATCTCAGCATTATTAGGGCATCTTGTTAGGTATAGTGTTGCGCCATGGATGATTTTTTTCAGTGTAGGAATGATATTATTTTCAGTAGTAGGTTATTTCATTTCGAATAAAAAACGAAATGGTTCAACAAAGAGCTTGAACACTAGGAAATTATATCGAGAGCGACTTTTCTTTACTAATTTATTTAACGTATCAGCTGGTTTTAGCGCCTTTGCATTAGGGACAAAAGGATTATTAACAGGAGCGTTGGGAAGTGCCAATTGGAATTTTATCACCGGATGGATTTATGCGCCTTCCATGTCAACATTTGGCCCAGACGATGAAATTCAATCATTGGTTAAAAGTATTAAAATATTACTCATATTATTATTGGTATTTTTTCTTATTCTAATTGCCATATTAAGCTGTTATCTGTATTGTTCATATGGCGCCGCAATTGGAACTATTGTGCTTGTAGGTGGTGTACTTATAACTGTGCTAGGTTTTGCTCTTGCAATTCTAGCTTTAAAAAGAATCGGGAATACAACTCATACAGATGACGCCACATTTAAAAAGCGAAAAATTCGCTTAACAATTGCTCTTTTTTTACTCCTAACTTTATTACTTCTCGCAATGATAGGAGTGTTTATCGTTGTTAGTTTATTATAATGATAAAGGGGGGGTAAATGAGAATGGATTATGGCTTTCGTGAATTTCTATTTAACATAATATTAATTATAAGACAAATTATGATCACACAATTATATTCTTATTAACGTTTTTTCCAGTTGTGTAACCGCTCCATATTACATTCCGGACACCAAGATTGTGAAAAAATTATATTATGCGCTTTTGTTTCCCACGAATGTCCTTTAGAACATACAAATTTCAGGACTGTGTCAGGATTCTGATATGTATCTGAAAGACACTTGCCATTTTTTTTCGCTGCATATTGGCCTATTTTTTTCAGCATTTTTATTTCTCTTTTTCTATCTCTTTCTGTAGTACTGCAAATGCCACACCAATTAGCAGAACTAAGCTGTTTGACTTGATCTCTGCTTTTTTTGAATTGATGTCCATTTTTACATTCCCATTCCAACTGATCTTCGTTACCGATGTAAGTTGTGGAAAGACATTTTCCTTCACGCTCTGCTGCCCATTTTTTCATGAGTTCGAGTGATTTCAAACGATTTTTATGAGTAATACATTTTGGACACCACGATCCGCGTTGTACAACTTTTGGTGTTTTTTCAAAAGTGTGTCCTTGGGCACATTTCCAACGAAGTTTAGTATATCTGTCCTTAAAGCTTTTGCTTAAACAAACTCCACCTCTTTCGATTGCCCATTTTTTCATGTCATCAAGTCCCAGTGGTGCTAATCCAGCACATTGCTTGCACCAAGTTCGCTCATAGAATATTATTGTCGGAAGTACTTCCCACTGATGTCCTTCAGCACATTCAAATTTCACTCTAGTTTTTCTGTTGATGAATTCAGAGGAAAGACATTTCCCTCCTTTTTCAATTGCATACTCTTTTAACCATTGGATATGTTCTGCTGGAGTCTTTCTTTTGGAGCATTGAGCACACCATGCACCTTGTGATACTAAAAATGGACTCAGATCAAATGTATGACCTTTTTTACAGCGCCAGGAATGATCTGACATTTCTTCAGTGAACTCTTTGCTTAGGCATTCCCCCTCACGCTCTGATGCCAATAATATCAAATCATCTAAGGAACGAATTTTCATTGTGCAGTTTTTAAGAAAAGTACAATATATGAAATTAATGGTAATTTAATGATGCGTTTGGTTTTCTCAAGCCAAAGAACCGATTACTGATTTGAGAAACAAAATCAGACACACTTAAGACATATACATTTTTGCCACCTGCTGAAAAAAATGGAAAAATTCTATTCTCAAAAAAAAATAATCCGAAGCTAAGTAATGTAACGCAAGTACATTATAGGACAAAACAGATTTGTTCAAAATTATATTTTACTTCTTTAGTCAAGAATTAGTTTTTGATTTTGAGTATTGGGATCTATTTTCTCAATTCTCTCCACCGTTCCATCCTGATACTCTTTCACTATCCAACATCCCCTCGCAACAACAATATAACCTAAAAGTTCCATAGCTTTTGCTGAAGCTTCTTTAAAAGCTTCTGTTGACTTACGTATTAGAATACGTTTAGTGAAATACGGTTTATTTTTCTTAGAATAACTCATTATCTATTACGAATTTATGAAAATCTGGTCACAAATGTTGTGTAACACAACTAAATTTTCTATCATCCACACTCACTAGTTAAGGTTGATACTTTTTGTTTTGGAGACTTCTGCCCTACTCATATTTGCTTAAATCAGGTTTGGTGAAGTAATTAAGGATTACTTGAAATCTAATTATTATTATCCCCGTTTGGTTTTAACGAAATTTTATAAGAAAATCTTTCAACGAACTTAACCATGTTTATATATTCCTGAGGAGTCATTCTGATGATTTGATTAATTATTTCATCCTTTTTACTTTGTCTATCCAAGAAATCAAATAATTCTTGATCTAATTTTAACGCTATAGAATAAATTGGTTGAGTTTCATCACTTTTAAATATCGATACTGCCCAATTCCTTCTATATCCAATAAACATAGACAATAAAAAAATAATTTTAACAATATCTACTTGTGTTTGAAAAGCTTCTTGTTCGTGGGTTTTAACAATTCTAAATATATTAATGTATCGCTTTATAGTCCTTGGATTATTTCCAACTAAATGCGCAAAAAGTTTTAAATATTCCTTTTCGGTTTTTGTAATTCTAATTTCTTCTGGTTTAATAGTACTTATAGTAGAGTAATTATTTACATCCTCTTTAACCATACTATCTGAAAAAACAGCTTCTTTTTCTTTAATATAAGGAGTTTCTTTTATGGTGCCTTGTATCACAGAGTCCCCCATTTGAAAATCTCCCATTTGATTAGAAGTATCCCATTGAGGATTAGGAATAATATCATCTATTAATTGCCCAACACCCTCTTCAGATGCTTCAGGCAGTTGAAAGGGTATTTGAAAAATTTTCTCCAAATACTCTCGTGGTTCAATTTCTTTAATGTTCTTTTCAATCAAAACTTCATTAATATTTTGATAACGTTTTAGTTGTTGGTATTTTAAGGCATTATGAACCGAACGCTCATCAACCCCAACAATAACAGTAAACAAGGGAAAAGCCATTAATAAATGAACAGCTTGTAAAACTTCAAGTACTTTTTCATCTGTACAGCGATCTAAATCATCTATGTATAAGACAATTCTATCTAATTTACGATTATCTTTACCATAAAAGGCTTTTTTAATTTCATTCCTATCTTTATTCAACTCTTCAATTCTTTCCTTTTCTTTTTGATTTAAAGTATCATTAATCTCTTTGTCTTTATCCAAAAATAATTCACTTAGTGTTTCAAAATCTTTTCGAATAGTTGTAATAATTCCAAGATATTTTACGTAACCATCATTGTTCGGGATTTCGGAAATCAAATTTTCAATGGCAAGTTCAGTTAAATTTGATTGATTTTCTTTCTCCTTTTCAATATTCTCCTGAAGTTCAAGTATTAAATCATTTGTTTTTCGAATTTCCTTTTTTGTTAATTCCAACTCATCATCTACACTACTTTCTTTTTTTAGGGCTTCTTCTTCAATGACCAAATTTGCAAGACTCAATATAAGTGTTCGTCTTTTTATCAAAAAGCATAGCGCAACCCAAACAACAGGAATCATAGATAATAAGGTATTCGCCCATACAGATTTTATCATTATTGTCAATAAATTCGACTCTTTAATAAAAGGTGATACCAATCCTTTTACTATCCATATAACAGCGATAATAGATAATAACCATATTGTAATCTGGTAAGCATTTCCTTTCAAATAACTAATTAAACTAATGCTTTTGTCAACATATTTTCTCAATTTAGAGGGGAGGTAAAGTTCTATTTGTTGGTCATCTAATCCATTATATTTCAAAAAAGAACGAATTTTATCATCATATTTTGGCTTGAACCATTTTAACAATTGATTGTTCCTTTCGCGCTCAAGTTGCGTCTTCAAACTTTCCAACTTGACAGTTTTATTTTCATGTTTTTCGATGTCATTATTTAGATACTCTAAACGCTTATTTATTTTCACTTGAATTTTTAGACGTTCAAGTTCACTTTTTGTATTATCAGTGATATATTGATCCAATTTTTCAAATAAACTGTGCGCTAAACCAGCCCAAAGATTTGCATCCATGTAAGACCAAGCATTGAATCTAATATGAGCTATTCCACTCAAAAAAACATCATCCTCATCTTCCATAGGGAGATTACCATTTCCCTCAATAAAGCCCTGATATTTAGAAAGTTCTCTAATCCTTTGCTCTAAACAATTCATAAAAAAACTCTTCCCACTTCCCCACTTGCCAAACAAAGCTATTGCTAAAGGCGGTTTCATCTCTTTTAAGGCTATTAAAGCAGCTAAGGATTGAACGTCTTTTGTAAATCCTAGTGAATCAACTAAACCATAGTCAGTTGAAATAGCTTCTGATCGAGTACGCCTGTTATTAGAAACTCCGTTTATATATCCAGTATTAAACGGGTGCTTAAAAGTGTTTTTTGGGTAGTCATTAGCCTTATTCTTTATCCATTCAACAAGTGACTCAGCAAAAAAGTGAATATCAGTACATTTATTAATTATTTGAATAAAAAGATTTTTCTCAATTCTATATACTGAACCTTGCGCCTTCATACTGAATATTGATGATTCTTTAAACTCGGTTAGTTCAGTTAATCCTTCCCAGCTTATTTTTTTATTAAATTCATGTAGTAAAGTGAATGCAAAATGTTCGTTTTTTTCAGAAGGAATCATCAAATAAACACCAAACAAATTCTGTTTTGGCGCTCTTCTATATGCTAAAAATAAATCTCCGGTGTTTAATTGATTAAAATAGTTTCTTGTTCTAATTTTATCGTTTTTAGATAGTGTCTTTATAGGATAATATTCTATCTCACCTTCAATATATTTCCATTCATGTTCATCAGCATTTAACCACCAAACATTTAGTTTTAAATCTTCCATGATCAAATCTTCACTAGATATCTTTCTAAACTCAGATGTTAAGTTTCTGCTAAGTTCCTTATCATTATTATCGTTTTCAATTAACCATAAATCGTCTAAATTAAACGCACGACTTAAGTTAAGAATATCCTTTTTATCCAAAATTTCAACATGTAACTTAGAATTAGGTAAATATTTGTTATGGTAATATTTTTTTTCTGCTCCATCTAAGTCCTCAGAAAAAATAACTTTCAAGTAAAATTTGTTTGCTTGAATATTTTTAGCATCAAGTAAAGCATTTCTGTATTTATCAATTTGTAAAGTATATTCATCTCTATTTAAAGAATTTGCACCACTTAATATTATAACAAATTGAACTTTTGAAAGATCCGCTAAATCAAAAACAATACTCTGATTCGTCTTCTTTGTATCAACAGAAACATTAATTGAAAGCCCCATTTCGTGTCTTCGATTCAAAGTGGCTTGAACAAGTTTTATAAACGACTCATTAAGTAGTTTTTTATCCATTTTTTTTCATTTAAAACTCAGTTAGCAATACGATTTGATAAATTACCTTTGTAGTTAAATCTGAATATTTGTGTTGATTATAAATCACATCAGTCAGGTTAAATGTCGGATGAATTTAGTGAAAAAAATTAAATACACGCTTATTCTCAGAGTTTACCCCTACTTCCCTGGTCTTCTACCTTTAGAAATTGTTTCGATTCATTTCAAGTAACTGCAATTGACACATTGCAACCCAAAATTGGTGTTTCTTTATAATTTGTGAACAGTTAGGCTATAATTTTACTCTATTTCCTCTCCACCCCCCTCATTCCTTAAAAACTCTTCAATCAGATAAACTATCAATACAGCTCCGACATCTCCCACTATGTACATTTACATACGAAAAAAAAACTCTAAATCATATTATTAATAACTTTAACGAACCAAAAAAACACTATGAAAAACCTCTTTCTCCTCAATAAGGACATTACATTCCTAAACTTCGGTTCGTTTGGAGCTTGCCCTAGAGAAATCTTTGATGAGTATATTCAATGGCAATACTTGTTAGAAAAAGAACCTGTCCAATTCATCGCTTTTGAGGGTGTGAAGTACCTTAAAAATTCCTTAGCGGCTTTGGCAGAATACATCAACTGCAATGCAGCGGATTTGGTTTTTGTGCCCAACCCTACTCATGCGATTAACCTGTTGGCTAAAAACATCAAACTTACTGCTGGTGACGAAGTACTTAGCACCAATTTAGAATACGGCGCAATGGACAGAACGTGGAATTACTATTGCAAAGCCGTTGGAGCGAAGTACGTTCAACAACCGATTAGTTTACCTTTAACCAGTAAAGAGGCGTTTATTGAAGAATTTTGGAAAGGTTATTCGGAGAAAACCAAGGTGGTGTTCATCAGTCAAATTACGAGCAGTACAGCGTTGATTTTACCTGTGAAAGAAATTTGTGAAGAAGCCAAAAAACGCGGTCTCCTGACCATAGTTGATGGCGCCCATGTTCCTGGACATATTGAGTTAAATTTAGCAGAATTGGAAGCCGATTTTTACACCGGAGCCTGTCACAAATGGATGATGACACCAAAAGGTTGTTCGTTTTTATACGCTAAACCCAAATTTCAATCCATGCTTGAGCCGTTAATCGTCAGTTGGGGTTACCAAAGCTCCGCTCCAAGTGAATCGCAGTTTTTCGATTACCATCAATTTAACGGAACGCGCGATTTCTCAGCCTATTTAACCGTTCCCAAAGCCATTGAGTTTATGGAGGAATATGATTGGAAAAAAGTATCTGATGAGTGTAAGAATAATTTATTAGTAAGTGCGCCAAAGTTATTCGAATTACTCAACACTTCCCCATTAGCACCCTTAACAAACGAATTTTTCGGTCAAATGTGCAGCGCTGAAATAAAAACTACAGAACCTGAAAAATTACAGCGTTTGTTATTTGAAAAATACCGAATCGAAATTCCAATTATGCGACACGCCGACAAATGCTATATTCGTTTTTCCTTTCAAGCATTTAACACTGTTTCAGAAATTGATTACTTGATAGAAAGTTTAGCTGAAATTAAGCGGGAAACATCGCTTATTGGGTGATTTAAATGCATCCATAAATAAAATTGAGAAGTTCTCCACACATTATTCTCCTGAACCAAAATCCTTTGTTTCAAGATACTGACCTTGTTCGTCAAAAAACTCCCATTCACCAATTTGTTGATCGTTAAACAATTTACCTCGAGCTTTCACTACTCCACTCTCATAAGTCAACTCGGTCATTTTCGTGTTTTTAATCAGTTGCTTTTTGCTAGGTTTAATCATTTTGTAAGTTATATAACCACACCCCAAGGAAAGTAAGACTACAATTTTTATACTGAAGTTCATGTTGAATCTTTCATCCACAAGAACTTTTAAAATAGCACCGACAAACACAACTATTAACGTTACACCAATTGAAATCAATAGACGATATACTTTTTTCATTAGGATTAAATTTATTTTTGAATCCGAAATCTACACATTTTCACCTAAATAAGCTCGCTATAACCACAAAAAAAGAGCTCAACCCTAAAGTCAAACCCTTTTCATAGATATTTAAATTAACCTTTAAAAATCAGTATTTTATTTCTTTATTAATTTGTGAACACTTGAATTTCCCATCGAATTTATTTTAATGAAGTACGCTCCATTTTCTAAATTAGAAATGTCAATTTTAGTGTGGGTACTGTTTAGTTTTTCAACATGAAGTACACGTTGTCCAAGTGAGTTCAGGATACTTACACTTTCGATATTGGATTCTGACTTGAGGTAAATGAAATTTGAAGCAGGATTTGGATAGAACTGAAATTCAGCAAGAGTATTTTTCTTGAAGTTCAATAACACGTCAGTAGTAAATGTTCCTGGACCAGCAGCGCTACTTACTGTATCACCATCGCAAAGTGTGGTTACATAAAAATCATATAATGTACTGTCAATCAATCCCGAAACTTCAGCTACAGTCACTCCAGTTGGTACACTTCCACTTGTGACAGGAACATCTGTTTCTGGGTTGTCACCCGCATTCATCACAACCCATGTATACCCTTGAGTTTCATCTGGTGAAGCAGTCCATGAAAATTCGGCTGTTGTAGCAGTTAAACCTTGTAACACTAAATTAGTTGGTGGTGCGCAATTTTCAACTGCTTCAACAGTAATAACCCCACCCATAGTTCCCACATGGAAACTACACACATAACTAAAAATTACAGGATCATTAAATGTAAATAAGTAAGTATCATTTAGTGCCATTGTTCCGCTACCAAATCCGACAGGTGCCTGGGGGTCTGTGCTCACCACATTATGATTCATCGCATCAATATTAGTCCATTCAATAGCATCACCAACCTGAATGGTAATTGTAGCAGCGGCTCCTGTACTCATGCTCCAATCTATTGAGTGAGTTGTTTGTGCTGTTAGTGAGAAAGTTCCAGTTAGTAGTAGCATTCCTAATAAACGTAATTTTGTTTTCATAAGACTTGTTTTTTATTAGATTGTCTATAAGAGAGACGCAAAATAAAAAGTATGGTTGGGGATATTATAGTTTTTTGTTTACTTTCATCCAATTAACATGTTGGATATCTGAATTTTATTGCAAGAAATAGTTACCAGTTCTTTATCCAAATACCCATGTTTTTTTGAATATCAAAAATGTAAAGTTTTTTTCTTTACATTTTTTTAATCAATACACACTAAATAAAGGCGTAAAAAAAAGCAACACACAAAACCATCACAGTTTTTCGTATTGCTTTTAAAGAATTTGTGTGTTGTAGAAATTGTTATTCCTCTGTAGGCGCTGTGTCTACACTTTCGGTATCGTTGTTTTCGCTGTCAGTTTCGTTATCAACCGGTGCTGCGGCACTTGGTGTTGTGATAGCTTGTTTCACGAACTTCTTAACTTTGATTGCGCTCAATCCTTTTGGTCCTTTTTCAAGTTCAAAGGTTACTAAATCGTTTTCAGATAAATCGTCTAACATGTTGTTGATGTGCACAAAATATTTGTCTTCCGTGGTAAGATCCTTAATGAATCCGTATCCTTTTTGATCATTAAAATAAGCAATTTTACCTTGTAAAACACTGTCCATTTCAATTTCTTCACGTTTCGGAACACCTAACTCGATGCTATCAGCATCCACTTTTTTCTTTTTACTTAAATCGGGTGGCGTATCTACTATTCTACCATTCTCGTCTACATAAGCAATCATACTATCAAAATCACCTCCAGGAGAATTTGCTTTGCGCTCTTCCTTTTTCAGCAGCTTATCTTGACGTTTTTTTAAACGTTTCTTTTCTTTTTCTTTCTTACTAAATGTTTCTTGCGATCTCGCCATACATAATTATTTAAAATATTACCTAGGATGAGTTAAGTCAACTCACCTTTTTAAAGGAAAAACTAATTCGTTCTGCAAATTCCGAACTATTTAGTCTTTTATACGACTGCTTGACCGGGTAAATTACGTGAACGGTATATTAAGTGTTTACCGTTTTGCAAATTTACACAAAATATCCTGATTTGGTACTATATAGTGTAAGAGAATGTCATTAAGAATTAATCAGTTCATTCATAATCGTTTGCATAAATTAGTGCCTTGTAAAACGATAAACTACATTTATCTATTAAAACGGTTTATTCGTTACGCATAACAATCTATTTGTCTAAAATATTGAAAAATAGGATTTAAAAAATTGTAAATATTAAATTCAGTCTTTAAATTTGGAACAGGTTTAGTTGTAAAAGGTAGGTTAGGTTACATTGGAGAGTTAACGCTAGTTGACTCTCCTTTGTTTTTTTAAGCATTTTCCTGATAAAAATCATTTTTTTTTCTTACAAGTCCACCTAACTTTCCTGTCAATATGTCATTTAATAAGTTAGATCATACTGTTTCTGGTAAGGTGTTACCTCGCTTTAGATTGCGTGTAGCAGCTCTACCCGATTCGCTGTTTGAAGAAATTAAGCAAACTGCTATACAGGACAATACCGTTTCAGGCACATTTGCTGAAAAATATACCATACTTAGAATTCCATCGTGGGAGCGTCATTATTGGTCACCAGAATTACAACTGCAAGCATTTCCTTGTAATGAAAAGCCTAATAATACAGTGATTCGATGTGTCATTGGTCCAACGCAATCTGTATGGGTAATGTTCACGTTTTTTTATGCCATAACAGGACTCCTCACATTATTTGGCGGTATGTTTGGACTGGTTCAATACAGTATTTCAAAAGAATCCACATTCTTATGGATATTACCTTTTGGCGTGATTATGCTTATTACCTTATTCATTATCTCTAAAATCGGACAACGTAAAGCCCGAAATCAAACACTCCACTTGGTAAGTTTTCTATTTCACACCTTAGAAAAACGTTGGCATATCGAACGTGTAGCATAATCGCATTCCCCTACCCTTAAGTTTTTATCACCTCACACCAACCTACTAACATACTGTTTATCAGTTGTTTTGTATTTTACATAACTTAATTTGTTGTTTTTTTAGTACTATGTATTGCATATTACTATATTTTATTTATATCTTTGCAATAAATAGTTGAAACATGAATTTAGAAAATACAAAAGCGCAAATGCGAAAGGGGATTCTAGAGCTATGTATATTAACTATACTTCGCAATAATGAATCATATCCATCTGAGATTATTGAGGAATTAAAGAAGAATAAGTTAATCATTGTGGAAGGAACACTTTATCCCCTACTCACTCGCTTAAAAAATGCGGAATTACTTTCGTATAGATGGGAAGAATCCACAGGAGGACCTCCGCGGAAATATTATTCACTTACCGAAAGTGGAGAACAATTTTTAGAAGAATTAAAAGCAACATGGCAAGAATTGTCGGATGCAGTAAACAACAGTTTAAAACCAACACGTTATGAATAAAACAGTTTCATGTAATATCAGTGGAATCATTTTTAATTTAGAAGAAGATGCTTACGCAATCTTAAGTAAGTACTTGACTAAATTAAAAACCCACCTCAAGCATACAGATGGTGGAGATGAAATCTATGAAGACATCGAGTTGCGAATTGCAGAGTTGTTTTCGCTAAAATTGAACGCCACAAAGCAAGTAATTTTAGAATCAGATACAAACGAAGTAATCGATATATTGGGGAAACCCGAAGATTATATTGAAGAAGAGCCTGAAAACTCAACCTTTGACAAAGATCAGGCGCATACAAACACTCCTCACGATGAGAAAAAAGTGTTCATGCGCGATCCTGATAACGGAATGATAGGTGGTGTATGTTCGGGAGTTTCTGCATATTTTGGAATTGATTTAACTGTCGTACGCGCCATTTTTGTCCTCCTATTTTTCATTACAGGATTTGGTTTAGGACTTTATATTATCCTATGGATTATTTCGCCAAAAGCTATTTCTAGTGCCGATAAACTCAGAATGCGTGGCAAACCTATCAACATAGACAATATTAAAAAAGAGGTGCAAGATGCAGCCGAGCGTGTCGAAAAATACGCAACCAGTAAGTCAACTCGACAAAAATATGAAAACGTCAAGCAACGAACCAGTCAAGTTGGTCGCACAATTTCAAGTATTATCGGACTCTTTTTTATTATTGGTGCAGCAGCAGGTGTTATTGTATTTTTAACTATAACACTTACTGAAATAGGCATTTTTAGCTCAGAAGACGGTGAACGCCTCATTTCACTTTATGACTTTAGCGACGTCATTTTTCGCTCTTCATTACAAAGCTTTATTGGATGGACTGGTTTATTAGGAACCGTACTTATCCCATTGATTTTCATCTTGATGATTGGGATAACGCTATTGTTACACATCAAAAGTCAGTGGGTGAAGTACATTTATGTTTCCCTGTTAATTGGCTGGTTTACTTCAATTGGATTGCTAACCATAGCTGGTTTTCAAATTGGGCGTGAATTTACGCACCAAGCAGAGATTGAAGATATTGTGGGTACAGTAGATTCTAACAAACTGGTTATTCACGTTCCAGATATGATGAACCTAAGTTCTAACGTAAAAATTTCAATTAACAACGAAGAATTTAGTGATATGCTATCCATTGAAAATAAGCATATTAAGAGTGGTTTTGTCACTTTGAGATTTGAACCATCAAAAGACTCACTTTTCCATATTAGAAGTGAAAAAAGCTCCTATGGTATCACCACCAAAAAAGCACTCATGTTAAACAACAATATCCAACACGAAATACAGCTGGACAGCAATGAAGTAACCATTCTTCCCTACTACCTCTTCCCTACCGAAGACAAATTGAGAGGACAACAAGTTACGGTTTATATTGCAGTGCCAGAGGGTGGGAATATTGAATGGAAAGGAAATAAAAAACAGTTAAATATTTCAAAGCGTTCGCGAAAAATACAATTTGAAGGCAAAACCATCGAAATTAGTATCGACTAGCGATTTTTTAAGCAACAAAGTTACGGGTTGTGCCAATGCATAACCCGTTTCTGTTTTACAACCAGCGAGTTATTTTGGCTACAAATCCATTTGGTCATAAAAATGATGGCGAATATTCGTTTTCACATAATCAACCCATGATTTTTTATTATCTTTAGGGCGCAAATTCAAATATTGGTATGGCTAAAGAATCTACAGCAGAAGTTCAAGACAGAGTAGCGTTTGATACGTTTAAAGCAGAAGTGTTGAATGATTATCGAATTGCGTGCATATCTAGAGAGACATCTCTTTTGGGAAGACGTGAAGTGTTGACGGGTAAAGCAAAGTTTGGAATATTCGGCGATGGAAAAGAAATCGCGCAAATTGCTATGGCAAAACAATTCCGAAATGGCGATTTTCGTAGTGGCTATTACCGCGATCAAACGTTTATGTTTGCTACCGATAATTTAACAGTACAAGAATATTTTGCAGGTCTCTACGCACATACTGATGTGGAATTAGAACCACAATCTGCTGGCCGTCAAATGGGGGGGCATTTTGCTACACGCAGTTTGGACGAGAATGGAGATTGGAAAAATCTAATGGAACAAAAAAACAGTTCCGCAGACATCTCTCCTACTGCTGGACAAATGCCTCGATTACTTGGATTGGCGCAAGCATCTAAAGTTTACCGCAATCATCCTACGTTAAAGGAACTAGACGCATTTAAAAAATTCACAAATGGTGGTAACGAAGTAGCTTTTGGTACTATCGGAGATGCAAGTACATCTGAAGGACCTTTCTGGGAAACAATTAATGCTGCTGGTGTTTTACAAGTACCTATGGTAATGTCTGTATGGGATGACGGATACGGTATTTCGGTTCCTAAAAAACATCAAACAACAAAAGAAAGTATTTCGGAAGCGCTTGCTGGATTTCAACGTACTAAATCTAAGCCTGGATACGAGATTTTTAAATCAAAAGGTTGGGATTATGCACACCTTTGTGAAACGTATGAGAAAGCAGTTCACATTGCACGTGAAGAGCATGTTCCTGTCCTGGTTCACGTAGAGGAAGTTAACCAGCCTCAAGGCCACTCTACTTCTGGTTCACACGAAAGGTATAAATCGGAAGAGCGCATGCAATGGGAAAAAGATTTCGATTGTATCGCAAAATTTAAAGAATGGATTTTAAATTTCAATGCAGATGGCAATCAGCTTGCTGAAGCTTCAGATTTAGAGCAAATCGAAAATGATGCAAAAAAATTAGTTCGAGAAGAAAAAAATAAAGCTTGGTCTGCATTTACCAATTCACTTAAAGCAGATTTAAATGAGGCTGTACGTTTGATTACAGCATTAGCTTCGGTATCGTCAAATGGGGTGTTTATCGAAAAAATTGCAGCAGATTTACAGCGCGCAATGGATCCGATTCGCCGCGATATCTTTGGTGGAGCTAAAAAAGCGTTGCGTTATGCACGAGGTGAAAACTCTCCCGAAAGAACAGCTGTCATCAATTGGCTGGAGCAACAAAAAACAATTAGTCACGATAGATACAGTTCATACTTATATTCACAATCAAGTCAAGCGATAGGCAATATCACTCCTGTTGCACCTGTTTACGATGAAAAAGCTGAGCAAGAAGATGGACGTATTATTTTACGTGAAAACTTCAAGAAAATTTTTGAGAAATATCCCGAAGTAATCACTTTTGGAGAAGATACTGGAAAAATTGGTGGTGTAAACCAAAGTATGGAAGGTATGCAGGAACTTTTTGGCGAACTAAGGGTTTCTGATACTGGGATTAGAGAGATGACGATTCTTGGTCAAGGTATTGGATTAGCAATGCGTGGATTACGCCCCATTACAGAGATTCAATACTTGGATTATTTACTGTATGCGATTCAAATTATGTCGGATGATTTGGCAACAGTACAATATCGTACCAAAGGAGGACAAAAAGCCCCTGTAATTATTCGTACAAGAGGACACCGATTAGAAGGAATTTGGCATTCTGGTTCACCAATGGGTATGATTATCAATGCCATTAGAGGAATTCATGTGTGTGTACCACGTAACATGACGAAAGCGGCTGGTTTTTACAATACATTGTTAAAATCAGATGAACCCGCATTGGTGATTGAGCCTTTAAATGGTTACCGTACAAAAGAGCCACTTCCTATTAATATGGGCGAGTTTTGTGAAGAACTTGGTAAGTGCGAAATCACGGAAGAAGGAACTGATCTAACCATTGTGTCGTACGGTTCAACGTTTAATTTGTGTACTATTGCTGCTCAACAATTGCGCGAGTTAGGAATTTCTGCAGAATTAGTAGATGTTCAGACACTTATTCCTTTTGACAAATACCACACCATTTCAAAATCACTTGCTAAAACAAATCGACTTTTGATTGTTGATGAGGATGTGTCAAGCGGAGCAACTGCATTTATTTTAGATAAAGTAATGGTTGAGCAAAATGGGTATTACCATCTTGATTCAGAACCAGTAACACTTTCAGCAAAAGATCATAGACCTGCTTATGGATCTGATGGAGATTACTTTTCTAAACCAAGTGTGGATGATATAGTGGATACTGCTTATCAAATGATGCATGAGGCTAATCCAGCGGAATTTCCTTCGTTGTTTTAGGTGGAAAATAGAATACTATAAAATGGTAAATATGTAAGTGAAGTACGAACGTAAATCCCTTACATATTTTTTATCTTTTCATACTGTTTTCGTCTTTACATCAACCTTTCTCTTATTTATCGTATCTTTACACAAAATATGAGACATAGGTTTGTACTCATATACCATTTAATTACGAGACAAATTTTATGTCATTTGAAAAACTAGGCCTTATAGAGCCTATACTTAAAGCCTTAACAGAAGAAGGCTACACCACTCCTACTCCAATTCAAGCTCAATCCATTCCCATCATTCTTGAAGGTGATGATTTACTTGGTTGCGCACAGACAGGAACGGGTAAAACAGCAGCGTTCACTATTCCGATTATTCAGCTTATGCTTGCCAATCAGAAAGAAGAGCGAAAACGCAAAATTCGTACGCTTATCGTTACTCCGACCCGAGAATTAGCGATACAGATCAATGAAAGCTTTAAAGCTTACGGACGCCATACCAATTTAAAATCGACGGTTATTTTTGGCGGAGTAAATCAAAACCCTCAAACATCAAGCCTTCGACAAGGTGTGGATGTATTAATCGCTACACCGGGTCGTTTACTCGATTTAATGAATCAAGGCTTTATCTCCCTACAAGCTGTCGAGTTTTTTGTACTCGATGAAGCAGACCGTATGCTTGACATGGGATTTATTCACGATGTTAAAAAACTGTTAGCGGTACTTCCGAAAAAACGCCAATCACTTTTCTTTTCAGCTACTATGGCACCTGAAATCATTAAATTGGCAGGTTCAATTTTGATTCAACCCAAACAAGTAAAAGTAACTCCAGTCTCTTCGACTGTGGAAATCATCCAGCAATACGTCTATTTCATTGATAAAGGAAATAAGTATAAGCTTTTATTGGAAATTTTAGAAAACCAATCCATTAAAACGGTATTGGTATTTACACGCACTAAACACGGCGCAGATAAAGTAGTTCGCGTGTTAGCGAAAAACAATATCAAAGCTGAAGCAATTCATGGAAATAAAGCACAAAACGCTCGTCAACGTGCATTAACCAATTTCAAGGAGCAAAAGACACGCGTGTTAGTAGCTACGGATATTGCCGCTCGAGGAATTGACGTAGACAACCTTCAATATGTGATTAACTTCGAATTGCCGAATGTTCCTGAAACCTATGTACACCGAATTGGCCGAACAGGACGAGCTGGCGCAGAAGGAACAGCCTATTCATTCTGTGATATTGAAGAAAAAGCTTATTTAAAAGATATCGAAAAATTGATTTCGAAAAAAATAGAAGTTGTCGAAAACCACGATTATCCTATGGAAATTCATGAGGTTCCTAAAAAGGAAAAGGTTCAACAACACGCAAGAAACAAGTCTTTTTCAAAAGGAAACAATCGACCAAAACCATCTAATTCTTCTGGTGTTAAGACAAAAATTGAGGTTCACAAGAAGTAAAATATAGAATTTTATTACAGAAAAAGGAAGTTGTTAGGCAGGATAACTTCCTTTTCTTAGAAATTCGAGACCTTATCGTTTCAGTTTTAAAAGATTATACACAGAAAAACCCACATGAGAACCATTTGACACCTTTTTAATTATCCATTCCCTAAACCATGAAAAGAAAGTATTGAAAAATCAAGTTGAGCTGAATGTTAAGCTAAAACCAAATAGGAAAAATCCAAAATCAAAAAATCCCCCAATCTAAAATCAAACAATCTCCCAATCTAAAATCAACAAATCCCTCAATCTAAAATCAACAAATCCCAAATCAAAAAATCTAAATTCAAAAAAAATTAAACATTAAACCTAAAATGCATAATATCTCCATCCTGCACGACGTACTCCTTACCCTCCACCTTCATTTTACCTACTTCTTTAAGTTTAGCTTCTGATCCTAACTCAACAAAATCATCGAATTTCATTACTTCGGCACGAATAAAACCTTTTTCAAAATCCGTGTGAATAACTCCAGCAGCCTGAGGCGCAGTCCAACCCTTTTTAATGGTCCAAGCGCGAACCTCTTTAACACCTGCAGTAAAATAAGTTTGTAAATCTAATAACCTGTATGCCGAACGAATCAGGCGGTTTACTCCCGGCTCATCCAAGCCTAATTCATCCAAAAACATTTTACGCTCTTCATACGTATCTAGTTCTGTGATATCAGCTTCAATCTTAGCACCAATCATTAACACTTCAGCATCTTCGTCTTTTACAGCTTCTTTAACACGTTCTACGAACTCATTACCTGTTTTAACAGACGCTTCATCTACATTACAGAGATATAACACAGGTTTAGAAGTAATCAATTGAAAATCCTTAATCAACGCCCATTCAGCCTCATCGAAGTCCATTCCTCGCACATTTTTACCTTGTTCAAGATGCGCTTTAATTTTCTCAGCTAGCGTCATTGATTTTACAGCTTCCTTATCGCCAGATTTTACCACACGAGAAAGCGATTGAATTTTCTTTTCAACCGTTTCTAAATCCTTTAATTGAAGCTCTATATCAATTACTTCTTTATCTCTAATTGGGTCTACAGAACCATCAACATGTATAATATTATCGTCTTGAAAGCAACGTAACACATGAATAATAGCATCAGTTTCACGGATGTTTGCCAAAAATTGATTTCCCAATCCTTCACCCTTTGATGCACCTTTAACCAATCCTGCTATATCTACAATTTCCATCGTCGTAGGTACGACACGCTCAGGGTTAACCAACTTCTCCAATTCTACCAAACGCGGATCAGGAACTGTAATCGTTCCCACATTTGGCTCAATCGTACAAAACGGAAAATTAGCCGATTGCGCTTTTGAATTCGATAAACAATTGAACAAAGTAGACTTCCCTACATTAGGCAAACCAACAATACCACATTTTAATGCCATTTCTCAAAAATTTGGTCGCAAATATAATTAATTAAGTGGGATAAATACTTAAAATCATACTCCCCTTTTAGGAAAATGCCAAACAGAAAAAAATCAATACATCAATTCTAAAATACAAATTATTCAGCATGAATTTTCTTAGCTATATTTACCTTTTCAAAGAACATTATAATAAAGGCATGAACGATTTTTTAAAAGCAACAGAGGTTATCAAACAAGGAGGTGTAATTCTTTACCCTACTGATACTATCTGGGGACTGGGTTGTGACCCATCAAATGATGAAGCTGTAAAAAAAGTAATGGCGATTAAACAGCGTGACGAATCAAAAAGCTTTATTTTATTAGTGGATAGCATTGCTATGCTAGAGCGATTTGTGCCTGAATTTCCTGAAATATGTTACGACTTGCTCGAAACAGCTATAGAACCCCTTACTATAATCTACCCTACTTCTCGGGGAATATCCAAGTTAGTTTCTGCAAGCGATGGGTCAATTGGAATACGCGTTACGCAGGATCTGTTTTGTAAAAAATTAATTCAAACCCTAAGACATCCCATATTATCCACTTCGGCAAATATTTCTGGACATCCTTTTCCAGAAGACTTTGACAGTATCGACACACAGATTAAAGAAAAAGTAGATTATGTGTTAGCTAATCCAGCCTTTAAATCCAGTCAAACACCATCCAAAATTATTAAAATTGGTAAAAATGGGGAAATCGAATTGATAAGACGCTGATGTCTTTGTATATTTGCACCCCATTTATGGCAACAAATTTTAAATCATATCTTTCACACCCTGTTTTTAAGGTGGTCTCTCAAATTGCGGGAGAACAGAACCTTGAATGCTATGTAATAGGCGGTTATGTACGTGATTTAATCCTCCAACGAGATTCGAAAGATATTGATATTGTAGTAGTTGGCAATGGGCTAGAATTAGCAAAAGCATGCGGGGAAAAATTGCGTGTAAAAAAAGTAAACTACTTCAAAAATTTCGGGACAGCCCAATTTATTTACAAGGATTTAGATGTAGAGTTTGTAGGAGCACGAAAAGAGTCTTATCAACGTGATTCACGAAAACCAATTGTTGAAGATGGTTCATTAGTTGACGACCAAAATAGACGTGACTTTACTATTAATGCACTGGCTTTAAGCTTGAATCCAACAACTTTTGGCGATTTAATTGACCCTTTTGATGGCGTAAAAGATTTGGAACGAAAAATCATTAAAACACCATTGGATCCTGACATCACATATTCAGACGATCCTCTTCGTATGATGCGTGCTATTCGTTTTGCTACGCAACTTGACTTTAAAATTGATCCAGCAAGCTTGTACTCAATTAAAGAAAATGCACACCGACTAGATATTATTTCAAAAGAACGTATTTTAGATGAGCTGAATAAAATTATCTTAAGTGAACAGCCTTCGCGTGGATTTAATCTTCTATTTTCCACAGGACTTCTTCATCGATTTTTTCCTGAAATGGTCGATTTACATGGTGTTGAAACCATAAATCAATTTGCACACAAAGATAATTTTCACCACACACTAGAAGTACTGGATAACATTTCTGAGCACACCGACAACCTCTGGTTACGATGGGCTGCTATTATGCACGATATTGCAAAACCTCCCACTAAACGATTTGACGAAAAAGTGGGATGGACATTTCACGGTCACGAAGATCTAGGGGCTCGGATGGTTCCTAAAATTTTTGCGCGACTCAAATTGCCTTTGGACCATAAGATGAAATACGTACAAAAGCTTGTGCGACTTCACCTACGCCCTATTGCCTTGGTAAAAGGAAATGTAACAGATTCTGCTATCAGACGACTCCTGTTTGAAGCTGGAGATGACATTGATGACCTAATGACGCTTTGCAACGCTGACATTACGTCGAAAAACGAGTTTAAAGTCAAAAAATACAAGAAGAACTTTGAAATCGTAAAGGAAAAATTAAAAGATGTCGAAGAAAAAGACAAAGTACGCAATTTTCAACCGCCAATAACTGGGGAAATTATCATGCAAACTTTTGGAATCGGTCCTTGCTTTGAGATTGGTGAAATTAAATCTGCGATTAAAGAAGCTATTTTGGAGGGAGAAATTCCGAATGAGTTTGATCTTGCGTTTGATTTCATGTTAAAAAAAGGAACATCTCTCGGATTAAAACCCGTTAAATAGTAGAATCTAAAAAACGTATCCCGTCAATTAATTTTAAGGAAATCAAATTTTCTTATTACTTTCGTACGACTTTTATATCAATCATGAAGGCTTATAAATTCAGAGTTTTATTGGATAGTGACAAGGATGAGGAAATTTTTCGAGACATCGTTATTTCCAAGACAGATCATTTTGAACGTTTTTATCGCTCCATTCTCGATTCATTTGAGTTTAAAAATGAAGAAATGGCTTCGTTTTACATGAGTAATGAATCCTGGGATAAAGGACATGAAATCACCTTAATGGACATGACTTTTGGGGAAGAAACGAGTGATGCGGTCATTATGAATCAAACCATTATTTCAAGTGAAATTGAAGAGCCTAATCAAAAAATTATTCTCGTTCACGATTTTCTAAAAATGTGGATTTTCCTTATCGAACTTCAAGAAGAACTCGATGAAAACGTTGCCGAACCTTATGTTGCACTCAGTATAGGCTTAGCTCCGGATGAAAATGAAAAGAGTGAAGACTTTATGATGGATGGAGAATTTGAGGAAGACGACGAAGACACCTACTTCGATGGTTTTGAGTCGCTAGATGACGATGATTTCAGTGATGGATTTGAAAGCTACGATGAATTCGAATACTAATTTTGAGAACGATCCGTTTGGTCACGCCATTCATGACTACATTTCTGGTAATGAAACTCCCGATATACTAGTTCGTTCGGAACTTTGCGAGGATGACATCATGCCTGTTTCCCTTTTATTTCGCTCGTATGAAGAAATGCCAGAACCCGAAAAAATTGCATTGTCAAAATGCAGGGGGCATATACTTGATGTTGGCGCAGGATCAGGATGTCACTCATTTTGGCTAATCGAAAACGATTTTGAGGTAGATGCGATTGAATTATCTAAAGGCGCTGTTGACTACCATTTATCCAAAGGACTAAAAAGTAGATACGTTAGTTTTTTTGATTTAAAAGATGAACGATATGACACCCTACTCTTTTTAATGAACGGCATTGGTATTGGTGGAATGTTAAATCGTTTAGAAGAGACTTTAACACAAGCACATAAGCTACTTAACGATAACGGAAAAGTAATTTGTGACTCAAGTGATTTAAAATACCTTTATGAAGATGATGAAGGCGGTTATTGGATCAATTTAAACGTCGAATATTATGGAGAGTACGATTACCAAATGCAGTATAAAAACACTGTTAGCGAATGGTTTAAGTGGCTGTATGTCGATTTCGACACGTTAAAAAACTATGCCGAAAAAACAGGATTCGAGATTGTTAAATTGTATGACGAGGACAATCATTATTTGGCTGAATTAATAAAAAAATAAAATTAAACGAAATGAAACACTTACTGTATGCATTGATTTTTTCTTTTCCATTTTTGTTCGCTTGCGAAGCTCAACAACATGAAGTCATTCAACCCGAAAGTTCGTTGTTATGGAAAATTACCAAAGATGATTTACAGCACGAAACGTATATATACGGAACGATGCACCTAATCGAAAAGGAGTTTTTCTATTTCCCCACCTCCCTTGAACAGCTTGTGAGCGAATCTCAAGTACTTGTAATGGAACTCGAAGGACTTCCTGACTATACCGCAGCTATGAACTTAATGATGCTTCCTGAAGGACAGAAAATTCAAGACTATTTTAGCGAATCCGAAATGGCGCAGATTTATAAGTTTATGGAGAACGAAATGAAAATGACAAAAGAAGTTTTTGATTTTACATTTGGTAAAATGAAGCCATTTATCATTCTTCAACTCATTACATCGAAACAATTTGAAGGTGAAACAGAATCATTTGAAATGACGTTACAGCGCATTGCAAAGAAAAATAGTTTAGAAATAAAAGGATTGGAAACAATTGCGCAACAGCTCGGATTTTTTGATCAAATTCCCGCAAAAGAACTCGGAAGCATGATTGTCAGTTATTTCGAAGATCAGGATTCACTAATTGCTCAAACAAAAGAAATGCAACGCATGTACCGTAAAGGAGACCTGGATAGTTTGGCGCTGTTTATGAATGAATCAGCACCTGAGTTGATGGCTTTTGAAGAGATTTTACTTTCTGGGCGAAATAAAGCATGGATTCCTCAACTCATTGACCTGATTCACCAAAAGCGAACTTTTATAGCAGTTGGTGCTGCACATTTGGCTGGAGAAAATGGCGTGCTTGAACTTTTAAAACAAGCTGGATATACAGTCACTCCAATTGCATATTAACTAAATAAATAGTTTAAATGAATTATTTTAAAATACTGAAATTCAAATTTATAAGTAGTGTAATTTTAATAGCTAGTCTTTTTACTGCTTGTCAAAATTATTCGGAAGCAGAGCTTGCTTCTTTTGACAAAGAAATTACAGCTTATTTAAAGGAAAAAAATATACTCGCGGAGTCAACAGAAACTGGTTTATATATTTCCATCCAAGAAGAAGGAAATGGAGAAAAAATTCCATTTGATGCAATAATTAAAGTAAATTACAGAGGCTATTTAACCAATGGCAGACCGTTTGATGTTCATATGGATAAACCTGTTGATTTAGAAATTAAGCGACTGGTTCCAGGTTGGAGAGAAGCAATGCTATACCTATCGAAAGGCTCGAAAGCTACTTTATTTATTCCACCACACCTAGGATATAAAACACAAGAACAAAAAGAAATTCCCGCAAACTCGATATTGATTTTTGATATACATATTATTGACGTAAATTAAGTGACATGAGACTACAAGAAGCACAAGAAATAGTCGACAAATGGATACAACAATATGGTGTTCGCTATTTCAATGAGCTCACCAATATGGCTATTTTAACAGAGGAAGTAGGAGAAGTAGCTCGAATTATTTCACGAAAGTACGGTGAACAAAGTGAAAAGGAAAGTGATAAAAACAGTGATCTAGGAGACGAATTAGCCGATGTACTGTTCGTGTTAATCTGCTTAGCGAATCAAACTGGTGTTGACTTAGAAGATGCGCTTAAAAAGAATTTATCCAAAAAGACTAATCGCGATAATGAGCGTCACAAAAACAATAACAAACTGCACTAAAGCGTTATCAGTCTTCTTTATAAATAAACTTCTCACCAGGAGCATTCAACATGCGGTAATGTTCAAATTTGTCTTTGATAAATAAAATCAAGTCATAATCCGAAGCAGTTCGAAGAAATTCGTCAGAGATATTGAGAAACTCAACAAAGTCAATAAACTCTTCTTCAGACAAATCAACAATATCATACGACACATAATTGCGTAACAATTCTTGGACAACCATATTCATATTATCCTTGTACTCCATCTCCGCCACATAACGCTTCGTCCGTTCTCGCTTACTAAATCGCTCATATAGCGCAGTTATAGGACTTTGAATCACATAAATACCTGACACCGTTCTTGTTTCATTAAACGCCAAACGCTCTCGCTCCTCTTTCAACTGATCCAGTGTTTTAATAGGTCGAACAACCACATCCGAAGACTGGTAAGATAATGCGCGAATAGGTTTTGATATACGTTGCGTACAATACTCATTACCTTTCACGATAAAACCAACATTGGAGTATCCCGTAATAGATAACACGATAGAGTCACCTTGCTGTGCAGAAATAGTAAAAGACCCATCAGGACGTCCAAAAAAACCTTTACCAGAAGTTTTGTTGATAATCATTAAGTTGTAAAAATTTCTTGATTCAACTGTATCTACGACTTTTCCTGAAATAGTAATTTCATTACACGTTTGACCGTAGGTAAATACCGACGTAAATAGGATAATGAAAAGAGTGTAGCGCATAATCATATCTCAAATTTACATTATTAATCATTTATCACGGGTTAATATTCTGTTAAAATATCTTATTTAAGCTTAATAATATAGGTTACAATTGTAAACATATACTATATAAGAGAATTAACAAGAGTGATTACAAATGTATACACCTCAAGTCTGTTTAATTCTTCTTGTATTTACATTTGTAAATAAAAAACTTCCTCTATACATGTGCTGAAAATAATGTATTTTTGTAGCTTAATTATGAAAAAACGAGTTGTAGTTGGTTTGTCAGGTGGAGTTGACTCAAGTGTAACTGCACACCTTCTTATTCAAGAAGGATATGAAGTAATTGGGTTATTTATGCGTAATTGGCATGATGAATCCGTTACCCTATCAGACGACTGCCCTTGGATAGACGATTCAAACGACGCGCTACTTGTTGCACAACATCTTAATATCCCATTTCAGGTTATTGACCTGAGCGAGGAATACAAGATCCGTATTGTGGATTACATGTTTAGCGAATATGAGTCTGGTAGAACACCAAATCCAGATGTGTTATGCAATCGTGAAATAAAATTCGATGTATTCTTAAAGGCAGCACTTGAACTAGGAGCTAATTTTGTGGCCACAGGACATTATTGCCGTAAAGAAACTGATGAGAATGGGATACACAAACTGCTTGCGGGTGTTGATGAAACAAAAGATCAGAGTTATTTTTTATGCCAATTGAATCAAGCGCAACTCAGTAAAGCTTTGTTTCCTATTGGATGTTTACAAAAGTCACAAGTTAGACAAATAGCAAAAGAAGCAGGATTGATAACTGCCGACAAAAAAGACTCACAAGGATTGTGTTTTGTGGGTAAAATATCACTCCCCGAGTTTTTGCAACAACAATTAAAAATTAAAGAAGGCCCAGTAGTCGAAATCCCCTCTGACCTACCCCAGCTGGTAGACTATCACCTCATTCCGGTTGAAATTGATAATGTGGAAGAGTTGAGTACTCCTTTTATGTTTAAAACCTCAGAAGGAACTCAGGTCGCGACCCACCAAGGCGCCCATTTTTACACAATAGGGCAACGAAAAGGACTTCATATTGGCGGACGTCCTCTACCCTCGTTTGTAATCGGAATAGATACATTGGAAAATGTGGTGTATAGTGGGCAAAGCGAGAATCATCTTGGGTTAAACAAATGGGCTCTCAAAATCAACACAAGTGATTTTCACTATGTTAATCCATTACTTAAAATAGAGTTAAATAAACCACTGAAAATCAAAACTAGAATTCGCTACAGACAACAACTTCAAGATGCATTTTTAGTTCAAAAAGAATCGGGTTATTACGTGTTATTTGATTCACTCCAGCGTGGAATAACACCTGGTCAGTTTGCTGCTTTTTACCTAAATGATGAACTTGTGGCTTCGGGAGTAATTTCGTAAAGCATAGCATTTACTTATTTTCAAACACTCGATAGCTGCCATCTGTAAAAAACCAGATGATTTTTTCAATCTCAGCTGTCTTTAATAGCTCTAATTCGTTATCCGCAGGTGCCTTTGAATAGTTAACCCCACTCTCTTCTTGCACTTTTGAATCATGTTGATTAACTTCTGGTGTTGTAGACACTTCCTCTTTAACCTTGCCTGTAATTAACCAATCGGCATTAACTCGGGGAAAATGGAGTAGTGTCTTTTCAATGAAGTCTAAACTAGGTTTGTTTCGACCACTAATGATGTGCGATACGCTTGATCGTTGCACACCAATCTTATCTGCGAATTGTGATGCGTTTAAATTGTTCATGCGCATGATAAGCTGCAACCTATTTTGTATACTCATGTTACAAATGTATAAAAATATTGCATTAACACTATTATTACACTTGATTACATTTGTATACAATAAAAAATACCCCAATCAATCAGGTGATTACACACTTCATGAATGGAGTATTTCCTTATAAATTAACAATCTAAACCAAAAAACTCACTACTAATTCAGTGAGTAACCAAAAAATATAGGTGTTTTTTGAACTTCTTCTTGATTGTCTGCAGATCGAAGTACATCCATTAGGTTTGCCACTTCGAAAATTGACAATTCACTATTTGCTCCACGCTCTTGATGAAGCTTTAACTTATACTTTGCTGTATTAATTGCGTTGTTTATCATAACTGGTTGTTGTATAAAATTCATCGTTCATAATTTTTATATGTCACCTTTTACTTATGCAATTGTTGAAAAGTTTCATTTTTAAATAAAAAATTACAAATTTAATCAATTAGGCTCTACTAAAGCAAAATCAAATCGTTTTCAAATATTTAAAATACAATAACTTATGACTCATGATATGAATTTACTTTTTTATACACTTTTTTTCTTTTTTTTGGAATTTTACTCGAATTATAATAGTAATTCACTAAAGTTATTAACATATATAATGGAAACAAGATAGCCTTTTTTACAAATCGTTTTATCCGTTGTATTTTTTCTTTTCGATTTGCTTGTCGCTCCCCTCCTATTTCTTCTAACCCAAAAAATAGCATCGCACGCCTATACAACACTTCTACTAATCCTAATTGCCGAATATTGTCGAATGAAAAATCGTGTAAAAATTTTGTTCCCCATTTCGCTAAATAGCTAGCAAGAACGGATATAACTTCGGTAAGCGTAATAAAAATTGTTACTACGTGAGTCTGTATCAGTTGCTTAATTTCACTTAATTCTGATTTAAAAGAGATTGAATTATTCATAAGGTTTCATTTATGGTTTTAGTAATAAATTCAAAGGTATTGAGTTGGTTACGCATTCTAAATCAAATTCAGCAATTGTTTTTGATGAATAATAATTCACTTAATTATTCGTTTAATTATTAAGTTTTGCTTAATTTTGATTATCTATACATTTAATTAGTGAGGTTATCTGCTACATATCATCCCATCGAATATTTGCTTTTGCAGTGCAGAAAGTGGATTCCTGGTTCATTATCAGTTCAAGCAATATTTAACCAATCTAATCAAATCATGTATTTTGATGGGGAGGATAATCACAAATTGGATTTAACGTCTAATGAAAATGCAATTCATTTAATTAAAATAAGGGAACGAAAAAGTCGTTACACTTGGGTTGATCAGTCTTTTTTAGCTGGAAGCACACGTCAATTCGCTCAATTGACAATGGATAAGGAATTAGAACATCACTATTTAGCCTTATTTATTAATAATCCATCAGATCAGCTTTCCGACATAATACTCATAGAGTTCCCTGAACATGTAAACCCTTTTCGAATCAAAAATTCGAGTATCAATCTTTCAACCGATGATAAAGAAAATTTAGGAGCTGTGTTGTATAGTGTGATATCCTCTGAATACGAAAGAATTGCGAATGAAAATAAGTTACTGATCGAGTTGAGCAGTGGTATGTCACTTCTCCAAGCAGAATTAAAAGAGGCTAAACATGCGCTTTCTTTACTTCAGCAGCAAATTGCAAATGACTTCAATGCGTCTCTTGAGTATATTTTGGCACAACTGCAAGTTGAAGAAAAACTAATCATTGATGTATTACCTGATACGTTTTCAGTATTGAAGGAAATGAATCTACCGGAAGGTGAATTAAAAAGTGTCATTTTACGCGCTGCTCATATCGAAATGATTACTCAACCTCAATCATTACGCATTAAATTATCACCACATTTCCTTCAAAAATCATCAACCTCAGTTACAAATTCTAACGTTGAGCATAAATATGATAAAGTTTCTGCATTGTTGCAACGTTACGAAGAAGCGGCAGCACAGCTAGTTGCGGAAAAAGTTGTCATTAACGGAAAAAATATTGCAAAAAAATTGATGGTCACTCCCCCAGCACTTACCGACGCGGTCAAAAAGAACGCACAACGTATCACTCTTCTGCTTCAAAATTACCCTGAGAAATGGAGATTGATACGCCAATACCTAAAACCTATTCAGCGGATTGAAAGTGAGTTGGTGAAAAGAGCTTAAATTCAAATAGCTGATTTTGGCTTGGTTATTGATTGACAAAATATAAAATTGTAGCAATGAAATTAACGCATCTATTATCGCTTCTGGTGTATTCAGGATTCTTTTTATCACTCTCCGCACAACCTGATTTTTCAAATAAACTTGCTCATAAGGCGGTTGAATTAACGCGTGATAAAGTACAGTACGACCCTTCCTATTTTCGGATACCTTATCCAAATGGCGATGTCCCAGCGAATAAAGGAGTTTGTACAGATGTAGTTATTCGAGCATATCGAAAATTAGGCATTGATTTGCAAAAAGAAGTCCACGAAGATATGAAACTGAATTTTGAAAAGTATCCGAAAAACTGGGGATTAAAAAAACCTGATTCAAATATCGACCATCGTCGAGTTCCTAATCTCATGACATTTTTCACACGTAAAGGGACGAAATTAGCAATAACGAATGTTGCAAGTGATTATAAACCTGGAGATATTGTTTGCTGGAATTTGGGTGGTGGAATTACGCACATCGGTATTGTATCACCAGTTAAAAACAGTGAAAAATCGCGATACATGATTGTCCACAACATTGGCAGTGGACAAGTTCTGGAGGACTGCTTATTTAGCTTTAAAATAATTGGACATTATCGCTATAGTAAGTAGTAACTTATCACTTCTACTATTGCTTTATAAATCTAATCATAAACACTTCATTATTATCGTTTTGAATCTTGACATTATAAATTCCTGGAGGATAATTAGCTACATCAATGAATTCCAAATTTTCGTGCGATAAAAAAACTTGCTGACCAAGGGTATTGGTTATTTCGACTTGTGACAACTGTGTTTCTTTACCTTTTTCAATATACAATTTTTCGGATGTCGGGTTTGGGTAAACGGTAACGAATGTTTTAGTTGATTCTACCAAATCCAATATACTTGCTGGAGTAATTGTAAAATAGTCAAATCCAGCTTCGGTAATGTTTCTTGTTTCAAAATAATCACTAATCGAAATAAATAATTGCATATTAGCAGTAGGATTCATGTAATCGCGAATTCGAATCGATTTAGGAACCCATTCTTTCATTATCGATTCAGGATATGCCTCGTAATCAATAAGTGCAGTAACGAAGCCATTGCTCAATACAATTCTAAGCGTGTCATCAGGTGGAAAAGGACCGGATTCATTGCAGAAATACGTCCAGTAATTGATGTAAGGATCGGAAATACTAGAAATGTCAAATACTGGAGAAATGAGCACTACTGTTCCATTGGTTACATTATCTGTATTTGGATTTATCCCTTCGTTACCTGTCACAAACGCTTTGTCACCGCAGTCAAACAGTACATCTGAATCTGGATTTGAAAGTGTTTCTGTTGGATTTGGTGTAGCGCGTATCCATTTACCAGACTCTGCATTTGAAGTAGTAGACCAACCAAAATCAAATGTAAAATCATCGTAATAGCCTTTAGTTAGTGCAATGGTATATTCACCAGTAGCTTCATTTATCTCTATTTGTTCGCACGAAGTCACATAACCCCATTTACCAACAATCAACTCGTATTCGCCTTTGTAAAACAATGTTACATTCGCTTCTCCCAATCCATTTGTGCTAAATTCATGCGTAATTTCAGGAACCGAAAGTTCAACCTGACCAGCAACAATAGGATTTCCATTTTCTTGATCGATCACATTTAATTTAAAGGCAAATGGAGGCATTGGCTCAAGCTCTGTATTTAATTCAAATACATTTCCTTCACTTAAATTTACAGTAAATGTTTTGGAATAGAATGCTGTTTTGGAAAAAGTTACCTCAAAATCACCTTCACCTACAATTCCTGTAGCATACATACCCAATGTATTGGAAATAGCAACTTGATCATGATTGTGTATTGCTACGTGTACACCTTGCAATTCATCTCCCGTTTCAGCATTCGTTACAACACCTTCAAGATACGAACCTTTCTTATAATCAGGCTGAAGAATAAACAAACCTTCTTCTATATCAGTTGCTAAAATTAAACCCGAAGGGAGAAAGGGATAAGCTCCCCAACATCCTTGCGTATAAATTGACTGTAAAGGTGTGGTATCGAAATTCCCCACTTCAATCATATTGTGCGGTCGTGAAATATCATGTACCGTTACGCCATCTGTATAATAACTTGTCACCAGCCAATTGAGATAAACGTGTACATTGTGAGGAACAATGCCTTTCCCTGGACTTGATTGAATGCGACCTACCTCTATAATATTAGCAGGGTCTGAAACATCAAAAGCGGCCAAGTAACCACCTGATACTTCGTCAGTAGTGAATGCAAAATTACCATCGTCACTAGGCCAAATATTGTGCGCAAAATTGGAAGGAGTATTGGCCGTACCAAGTAATACAGGAGCATTTTTTATACTGATGTCTACAATCGATATTAACCCTTCGTATATATGTGCCAAATACATCAAATTATCTCGTACATAACCATCATGGACATACCATTCATCAAACACCCCTACCTCGATTGGATTCATTGGATCTGTTGCGACATCAAGAATAATTACACCACCTTTACCTCTATTGGCGCCAAAAATATATGCAAATCCATCTTCGTCAATATAAAGATTGTGCGCAGATTCCCAAGAAAACCCACTTGGTCCTTTATAATAGGTATAATTCGTGATTTCACCATTAGGTAAAGGCGATAAATCAACAATCAACAAGCCGCTTTTTGCCTCAGTGGTTACATACAAAAAATCGCCATGTGTCTTTAAATCACGCCACGGCGACTCATCTCCTGCTAACCATAATTTTTCTACTGGATTATACGGATCCTCTAACGACATAATGGAAACACCATCCTTAGCACCAACAAGTGCATATTCAATTCCTGTTTCATCCACATACCCCCACACATCATTTAATCGAGTTCCGTGCAACACATTGTAGTTTGCAAAAGTCAATTTAGTCATGTTGAGTTGACCATAAGTAATGATTGGTAAAATGATAATAAGTACTAAAAGAAATGTCCGCCTCATGTTCATGTATTAAATTCCCTAACTCGATATAAATTTAATCAAATTACAACTTCAATCCTACGTAATTTGAATATAAAATCTTACAGAAACACTAAAATTGCGATAAGGAAAATCAAAATAATGACAACATATTGCCAAAAATCAACAAAATAAGGGTAGTATTTTTGATAGAATTTTTTCACACGCTTCATAAGTCGGTAAAGTTAGTCAATTCTCTTTCGTAATTGTATTCTACCGTTTATCATTTTTTAGCACGTTTAGTACGCGGCTTTTTGTGAATATTCTTAAAATACGTTAAATTTACGACAACCCAAAATTAATAAAATCATGTTGAAATGTCTAATTGGTAAACTTAACCTCTTAACGCTCACCCTTATTGCATGTTCTCATTTTTCGTATTCTCAAATGCGAACACCTGAAGAAGAACCATTTATACCTGGAAATTTAATTGTCCAAGTTGCTGAGAATGCGAATATTCATAAAATCGTTGCAGGCATTCCTGCACAATATAATTTCAAGGTTGACCGGTTACTTGCTAGTCACATGCGTGCATGGCTAATCGAATTTGATCCATTTAGCCTTTCTCAAATGGATGCGTTAAGAATGGTGAATAGATTACCTGGTATCACCTTAGCGCAAAATAACCACTTGGTCGAAATTAGAGAAACAATACCTGATGATCCTCAATTTAACCAGCAATGGCATCATAAAAACACTGGACAAAGTGGTGGAACTGCAGGTGCTGACATCAAAACGACTGAGGCTTGGGATATCACTACTGGCGGAAAAAATGCACTCGGACACGATATTGTTGTGTGTATATTAGAAGGTGTTGATTTCAGTCACAATGATTTAATCAATAACCACTGGACAAACCCATTTGAAATTCCTGGAAATGGCATTGATGATGATGGTAATGGTTACATTGACGATATTCATGGTTGGAATGTAGGTAACAATTCTGGAACCTTAACTGGAGGTGGAATTCAAACAGGACATGGAACAAATGTAGCGGGAATGATAGGTGCGAAAGGAGATAACAGCTTAGGGGTTGTTGGAGCCAATTGGGATGTTAAAATGATGAATGTCGTTGGATACAATGTCAACACAGAAGCATCTGTTGTAGCTGCATACAATTACCCACTGTCTTTGCGTAAGAAGTATAATGAAACGAATGGAGCTCAAGGTGCATTTGTTGTCGCAACAAATGCTTCATGGGGTATTGATAATGCAAACCCAAACAATTACCCAATTTGGTGTCAATTTTACGATACATTAGGAAAATATGGAATTTTAAATTGTGGCGCTACGACCAATAGCAATACAAACGTGGATGTAAATGGTGATATGCCTACAGCATGTTCGTCTACTTATATGGTTGGTATTGGTAGATCTGGTAATAATGATAACATTGCTGGTGGTTATGGCGTTACCACTATTGATTTTGCCGCACCTGGAATTAATGTTCGCACCACATCTAATGGTAATAACTACACCACAACTACAGGAACTTCGTTTGCAAGCCCACTTACTGCTGGAGTAATCGCACTACTCTACGCTATACCATGCCCTAATTTCATGAACATGGTCTTAAATGACCCACAATTAGCTGCTGATCTCGTTTTCAATTCGCTAATGAATGGTTTGGACTTGAAGACGAATATGACGAATTATTACATTGGTGGAGGTCGTTTAAATGCCAAAAACTCAATGGATATTTTGATGGAAGAAACCTGTGGAACCTGTATCGCTCCTACTAACATTGAAGTGATCAATATTACAGAAACAAGTGCTTCCGTTTCCTTTGAACAAACAGACGATTCAAATATTTACTTTCTATATCTACGTGAAGAAGGTGAAACCACTTGGGAGGAATATTTCACACTCGGAACTAGTATTAATTTAACTGGTTTAAGCGAATGTACAGCTTATGAATATTACATGGAATCGCATTGCCCTGGTGACGAAATTAGCAACGCAACTGCTATCATGACATTTAACACTTCAGGATGTGGAAGCTGTGTGGATTTGACGTATTGCGAATCTGAAGCTTCATCTGAAAGCATGGCTTTTGTAATTCATTCCCCTGTAAACATCGCTGGTGAAATATCTAGTTATACCGAAACAAATAATTGGGGTGGCGCAATTAACAATGGTTACATATATGGCGATCTAGTTCTTGTTGATGATGGTACTGCGAATGGCGAATTAGGTTGTGCTGCATTAATTAACGGTGCTCAACTTTCTGGTAAAATTGCAGTTGCAGTTAGAGGTACTTGTAATTTCTCCGAAAAAGCAGTAAATGCTCAAAATGCTGGAGCAATTGGATTAATCATCATAAACAATCAAGGAGGTGGTTTAGCAAATCTAGGCGCAGGTACCGGTTCAGGTTCTGTTACTATTCCTGTAATTATGATCAGTCAAGCTGATGGTGCTGGACTTTTGGCTGAATTGACAGGTGGTGGGTCTGCTACTGGTTTACTCGGAGTACAACATGAGTGGATAGAATCATTTGAACTTAATGGTGTGTTAACGGTAAGCGGAGACGATAATGGTTATCGTGCACCAGACAACGTCTTAATTCCAATTGAAATTGGTGAAAATGTTGACTTCACGATGATTCCTGGATTTGACGGTCAAGAATTGGAAGCAACTACGCGAATTTGGGTAGATATGAATCAAGATGGAGACTTTGATGTCAGTGAATTAGTGTATGATGAAAGTGGAACAAGTTTTGGTGAATTAACAGGAAGTTTTACTGTTCCTGCTAGTGCCTTCCCAGGAAGTACACGCTTACGTGTTCAGTTCGCCTACCAAGGTTATGGATCTGCTGGTTTACCTGACGTATGCGGCGAATTTACCTCTGGTGAAGTGGAAGATTATTGTATCGAACTAATTCAAAATGAAATCTGTAATATGGATGTCATTAGTACTGTTAACAACCCAACGTGTAACGAAGTTCAAGATGGCTCTATCGCTGTAAACGTTTCAGGAGGAGACCCGGGCTATACTTATACGTGGAACAATGGTGCTGGAAATGTGGATAATATCTCTTCACTTTCAGCAGGAGTATATCGATTGATTGTGACGGACAACTCAGGTTGTGATACTATTATTCGATATGAGTTATCAAATGCAACGAACATACTAATTACCGAAACAATTACACACCCTGCGTGTGAATCAATTGCAAACGGTGAAATTACAGTTGAAGCAACAGGAGGTACTGGAATTACATTTGAATGGACTGGAGGACCTTCTGGCGATACATATAGCAACTTAAACGCTGGAGTAATTGAAGTAGTCGCAACTGATGATCAGGGATGTAAATCGTCCAAGTTATTTTTACTTACTTACGACACAAAAATTGTTTTTGAGGTTGTCACTACTCACCCCACATGCGCTGACTCAGAGGACGGTTCTATTAATGTTACAGCTACCGGTGCTCCAGGTATTTCATACCAATGGGACAATGGACCAGCAAGTAATACATACACAGGATTAAATAATGGAAATTATACCGTTACTGCCACATCATCAAATGGATGTATAGCCGAACATACGTACATGTTAACAGCTACTCCAGAAGTAGTTACCGCAGGATTTGACTTTACTAGTGATGAATTGGTGGTGAATTTTACAAATACAAGTGTGAATGGCGTTACCTACGAATGGGATTTTGGTGATTCAAATTCATCTACGGATTTTGAACCTGTTCATACATACGCATCACATGGTACATACACAGTTTGCCTTACCACTAGTGGTGATTGTGAAAGCACTACTGTATGTGACGAAATAGTCGTTCATGACAGCTCTGTTGGTCTAGGTGAGTGGCACACTTCTCATTCATTCACCATCTACCCCAATCCTGCATCGTATGAAGTGAATTTTGAAACAACAATGAGTCATGTTCATAGTATTGAATTAGTGTCTGTAACAGGTCAATTGGTATCTTCTCAAAAAATAACAGCGGGAACAACCATTATTAAACTATCGAACTTATCCGAAGGTCTTTATATAGTGAATGCCTTGCAAGAAGACGGCTCTGTAGTATTTACGGATAAATTAATAATTCGAAAATAAGGTATAAAGACTGAAGTCAATTTAAATAAAAACTAGTTGAGATATGTCATGTAAGCACGCTGGTATGAATTTACTATGTGTACTACAAATTGAGAAAATTAATTTTGAATCAAAAAAAGATGTATATTGTCAAATTTTTTATTGACTAATATTTACTTATGAATTATAAAGAGATTCGTTATCAGCAAGAAGAACCGAATGGTTTCTTTGCTACACTTAACAAAAGAGTTAATGAACACTTTGAAAAAAACAACCTTACTCGTAAAGCTAATCTGTACGGAAAGTTTAAAGCTTTTTTCTTTTTAAGTGTATATATTGGACTTGTAGCAGCTATTTACATGGCGAATGGAAGTGTTGCTATTGTGTTATCAGCTTTTGCCATTCTAGGATTTTGGCAAATCTGCTGTGCGTTAATTCTTGGTCATGAAGGAGTTCACCAATCTTTTTCAAGTAATAAAAAGGTAAATAACATCATTAGCTATGCGTTCGATTTAATAGGAAGCTCTGGTTATTTGTGGGGGTTGCGTCATATCCACTCACACCACCCCTATCCTATGGTGCCTGGGCAAGATGTTGATATTCACCAAACAGGTATGTTAACGTTTGTTCCAATGGAAGAACCGAAGAAAATCTTTAAATACCAATATATTTATTCTCCGTTTCTGTACTTATTCTATACGGTTCAAATTGTTCTGAAACGTGATTTTGTCGATTTCTTCTCTAACCAAATTGGACATAAAATTGTTAAGCATAAACGCAGTAAATTTGTCGAGTTGTTTATTGCCAAAACGATATACTTCATTTACGCACTTGTCTTGCCTTTACTTTTGTCAGGAGTTTATTGGGGATGGGTTTTATTAGGCTTTTTTATTATGCATGTAGTGGAAAGTATTACTGCAGCTGTTGCATTATTCCCAGCTCATATTCATGAGCACTCAGTATTTCCACTTCCTGATGAAAATGGGATGATGCAAGATACATGGGCAGAACATCAATTAAGAGTGACAACAGATTTTGGTACACGATGGAAAATAGTTGGTTTTTTCTTTGGTGGCATAAACTACCATGCTGTACATCATCTATTCCCAGCCATGAGTCATGTGCATTTTCACGCTATCCAAAAAATACTCGTGGAAACATGTAAAGAATTTAACATTCAGCATAATGTGGAGCCGTATTTATACAAAGCTATGATTTCACATGTTAAACTTCTTAAGAAAAATGGAATCTCTATCCAAAACATCCACCACTTGTCGGAGATTGTTTAATTAATACGAAAAGTCATTGAATCTAACGAAACACGTTTGAGTTTAAGTGATGTAGCTTTGTAAAACAATATGTGTGTGCTGACAGTATTTTATAAAAAAAGCCGGTAATTAATTATTATTTACTGGTTTTTTTGTGCGATGTATTTTTGTATATTGTCGAGTTGAAAGAATAAATGATGATGAAAAAAATCGTTGCGATAACTTTAGTTTTTTTGCTCTATTTTTTGACTCAGTCAATTAATCGAACTCATTCTGCTATTAACTCTTCTCAGGCTCACTTTGGCGTATCAATTTCAACAAGTGCAATGAGTAACGACATGACTTTTGCAGTAATCACACCAACACCAAGCGGAAAGAAAAACATTACTCACATCACAAAATCAGATTTTTTACACATTGCTTCAGGGACTTGGAAACATCCCGCCAATCCAACACGGGAAAATTTATTTTATAAAAACGATGTGTTTGGGGGAATATTTATCGATACATTAAGTGGAGAAAAAACATATTTTTGCCCTGCACTAGATTCCCTATGGAAAATTAAATATAGTACCAATTCCTATTTTTACGGCAGTATAGGTTGGGCAAATGGGAAATATATGCCATCTCCAAAACAACAAGAGTATCTATGGGAAACCTATGGTATTTACAACCTCAATACGGATTTTTTCGCAGACACGAGTTTTTGGAAAATATTGCGAGATGTGACAAATCCTGAATGGATTACACACTACTCTTCACTTTGATGTTCGCGCAAATCCCACACGATTTTTTTATTTTTATCCCATTGAAAATGCATCCGCAGACTGGAGTCAAAAAATGATGACAAGGAATCTCGAACGGCAGTATGAAGATTCTTTCCTTTAGTTTCATAATACACTATCATCGTATCCAAATACCAAACCTGACCAGCACGCACTTTCATTTTCTTTGCCTCTTCAATGCGAATTGATTCACACTCATCTCCAAAACAATCTAACCAATTAAAGAGTGCATTTTGAGTCATTAAACTATCGCTATAGGTTGTGATGTACCAAAACCCTGTATCTGATTCAGTAATCATTTCAATCGTTAGTTCTTGATTAGAACCAAAACGGTGGAGATAGTTTTTTTTCCTTATTTCTCGCCACGCATTATCCCAAACCATCAACTTAACAATTGTGTCAAACCCTTTTAATGATAATGTTTTATCCAATTGAAATTCATTGACAGTCCGCTCATCAAAATTATAATCTCTTTTAGCTGTCGGCATAAAGTCATCTGCATTAAAAGTATCCTCCACAGAATCTTGACATCCTCCGACAACAAAGATTGCAAGCAGCAACACTAAACCAATTCGAATTTCGCTATACATGTTAAAATATCTTGATCAGAAACATCTAAATGCGTGACAAAACGTATCATTCCGAAACCAAACCCCACTGCTAAAATTCCATGCGATTTAAGTTTTTCAAGAATAATTGATTGCTGTGTGTGATTAGTTAACTTCACAACCACAATATTTGTCTCAACGGGAATAACCTCTTGTACCCAACTCAACGGGATTAGCGCATCGGCTAATTGTTCAGCTCGTAAATGATCTTCGCGTAATCGTTCGACATTATTTTTTAACGCATATAATCCGCCTGCTGCAATTATTCCTGCTTGCCTCATTCCTCCTCCAAAAACTTTTCTAACTCGTCGCGCTTCTTTGATAAAATCCTTATTTCCTATCAAAACTGAACCGACAGGAGCGCCAAGTCCTTTCGAAAGACAAATGGAAATTGAGTCAAACTGTTGCCCATAATCACGACTATCTATACCATTTACGTGCAATGCATTGAATACCCTAGCCCCGTCAAGATGTAGAGGCAAATTAGCTGATAGGCAAACAGCTTTTATGCGCTTGATTTCTTCAAAATCGTACACACATCCCCCACCTCTATTCATCGTGTCTTCAATGGATACTAGTGAAGTAATAGGCAAATGAATGTCATCAGGATTAATCCATTTTGAGACATCCGCTGCATTTAACCGACCTCTATCACCTTGAAGCAACCTTACAGAAGCACCCGCATTTCGCGCAATACCTCCCCCTTCATATTTATAGATATGTGCATCTTCATTGCAAATCACCTCTGTTCCTGGTTTGCAATACACAGAAATAGCTATTTGATTCGTTTGTGTACCCGAAGCACAATATAATGCAGCCTCTTTTCCAAACAATTGTGCGGCATACTGCTCCAATTCGTTTACGGTTGGATCTTCTCCAAATACATCATCTCCCACAGGTGCATTATACATGTAATCACGCATAGCTGATGAAGGTTGAGTAACTGTATCACTTCTTAAATCAATTATTTTCATTGCGCTCGTTTACTTAAACTACAATTTTATTTTTTTCTTACAACCATTAAACCATCTCTAACTGGTAACAACACATTTTGAACACGATCATCAGCTTGAACAAACTGATTAAATTCGATGAGTGTTTGTGTATCTATATCATGGTTATTTTCTCCATCAATCACTTTCCCACTCCAAAGCACATTGTCAGCAATAATAAGTCCGTTTTGCTTAACTTTTGGAAGTACTAGTTGATAATAATTCAAGTAATTCGATTTGTCAGCATCAATAAAAACGATATCAAATTCGCCATCAAGACTTGGAATAACATCCATTGCATCACCAATAAGCAACTGAATTTGTGTTGAATAGGGCGACTTTTCAATGTAAGTTCTTATTAACTCTTCCAATTCATAATTTACATCAATCGTAATAAGCTCACCGTCTTTTTGCAAACCTTCGGCTAAACACAAGGCAGAATAACCTGTATACGTTCCTATTTCAAGTATACGCTTAGGTTGAATAAGATGAGAGAGTAAACTCAATAAACGTCCTTGAAAATGACCGCTCAACATTCGAGGTTGCAACACTTTCAAATGTGTAACTCGATCTAATTCGTACAACAATTCACTTTCTTTCTCAGTGTGTTGACCTACATATTCCTCTATTTCATTGGGTAAAAAGTGCATGAATGTGTTTTACGTTTACAAAAACTATTTTCGAATTCGAAGATAACTATTTTTATGTGTAAATTGTTTTCTAATTTTTTAATAGTATATTTAAAACATATCAAAACAACTGATTGTTGATAATATAAAACGAGACAAATTGGATTTAACAGTTAACAACAATATCGAACCAACAAAAGGTAGATTATTACTTTCAGAACCTTTTTTACAGGATGAATATTTTAGTCGTTCGGTTATACTTTTGTGCGAACATAATGACGAAGGCAGTTTTGGTTTCGTATTAAATAACTACTTAGATATTGATTTATACGAAGTCAGTACAAATTTCCCTAATATACCTGCTAAAGTTTCACTAGGTGGTCCTGTGAAAAATCAAAACTTATATTTCATCCACACACTGGGCAATTTAATACCTGATAGCACATTGATATGTGATACCATATATTTAGGTGGTGATTTTGAGGTGCTCAGTAAAAAATTGCTTGACAATCCTTCATTGTTAGAACATGTTCGCTTTTTCTTAGGATATTCTGGGTGGAATCATGGGCAATTGAAAGAAGAATTAACAGAAAAATCTTGGTTAGTACTTGATAAATTCGACACTAAAGAAGTTATGGATACCTCATATTTAGATATTTGGAAAGATTTAATGTCGCAACAAGGAGGTAAATACAAGATGATGGCTGAATTTCCGCTGGACCCTAGACTTAATTAGTAAAAGTGTTAATGTGTCTTTCTTTCTTTTCTTGATAGACATCATTGATCGTTACCATGATGCCTGTTTCCTCTACATCTCCAAAATCAGTATTGCGCATAGTTCCAAAAGTCCGCATCGTAGGTGATAAGCCCATGTATATGTTTACTAGTGGTGGAATGTTCTCATTCAAACTGCGGACATACGTATTTAGGGTTTTGAAACCTTCCTGAAAATCTAATCCCTTAAATAATTCCTCAAATTCTTTTGTGTCAGAATGAATTCCTAATGGAGCTTTCGGTTTCATTAACCCATCCTTATCTGGAAAGAAAGTATACATGAAATACAACAATATATCTCTCGCTATTGGATTGTAATTAGGGTACATGGTCACTTTTCCGAAAAAGTAACGCACATCGTACAAAACTGTTAACGCTCCCAGTCCATCCCAAATATTATCCAGTGCAAAAATTCCTTTTCGCGGATTTACAGAAGGCTGGTAATCAGGTTGAACCCACGACCTACCTAATTCAATAGTATAAGGAGCGAAATCCGAAATAAATTGTGGTGAAAAATCGAAATAAGTCGCTGTTGAAACATGTATTGAACCATCTGGTTTCATTGCTTTTTTAATTTCAATAAACCGATAACCACCGATGATAGCTCTATCTTCTCGGCTATATACAATCAATTGTTCATAGCACATTTCGTCCGTATCATAATGGTCGATATCATAAGGTAATCCTGTTCCACCTCCCGCAGATCGAAAAGAAAGTTCGCGTAAACGTCCAATTTCTAGCATCACATTAGGTGAATTGTGATGATTCACAATATATATTTCGTTATTTCCTTTGTTTGTATAACGAACAAAACGTTCTTGAGTCAATTCAGACTCCAACACGTCACGATTTATAGGTTCGATAATATCTTTCATCAATCTCTATTTAGTAGATTTTCTTTTTTTATAGTGGTCATCAATCTTGTAGACTATTTCTTTTACTTCATTCGCCCATTCTTGGTCTGATTTCGAGTTATCAAAATAAGCATGATTTATTGGTTCACCAAATATTAAGGTTATTTTTTTATTTTTTTGTTTAAAGGTTTCGTTTGACAAAAAAAACATTTCGATATTCGCTTTGATACCTAATCTTTTTCGCCAAATTGATAATAAGTAAAAGAAATAAGACAATTTTCCATCGACAAATACCGGCACAACTGGTTTTTGATATTTTTTTGAGCGTGAAATAAAGGTTTTTTTCCATTCCAAATCACGAATTTTCCCATTCAATTTACGCGAAACTAAACCTGCTGGAAAAATAAAGACAGCATGATCAGAAGCAAACAACTCATCCACATTCCGCAATGAGTCTGCCGCATTTTTCCCATGCTTGTTCACTCCTACAAAAAGTCCTTTCAAATTATTGACTTTCAACAATAAATCATTCACAATGAATTTAATATCATCACGCACACCTCTCAGTGCAGACACAATAGCAAGTGCATCCATCCCGCCTAAGGGATGGTTTGCTACAAAAATCACACCTCCCTCTCGCGGAATATTTTCCACACCAACAACCTCAATTTGAATGTTAAATTCTTCGATAACTGCATCACAAAAATCGACCCCTTGCTTATCTTGATGCCTGTTCATGAACGAATTTATTTCTTCTTCATGAATTGTATTTTTAAGGTAATTCAAAATAAACCTTGGCATTCTCCGATGTAACTTCGGATTTTTGCTCAATATCAATTCCTCAATATCTACAAACTTATTTACCAATTGTTTTTTTGAATTCATCATCCTTGAATTAGTTCAAATCAATCGATGAGTTAGATTCACGACTGTTTATAAGCTGTTTTTCTTCTAGCAAACCAATTCGTTTGTTATACATCAACAGCTCTAAATACGTTTTTTTAAATACAGCATCTGTTCCCCAAGGCTTATCTTCAAAAATGCTTTCTATTGGAGAGGATAAACCGATTAAATAATAACCTCCATTATCTGAAGGACCTATCACAGCTTGCTTCGAATTCAGCATATCAAATGCTTTTTGAATATCGTCAGGCATTAAATCCTCACAACAAACACCTACACATACGATTCGTCCATAGCCCTTTTTAAATCCATTTTGAAAAGCTCCTTTCAATTGCTCCCCAACATCTCCATTACACTGGAGGTATTTAATAAAGTGAGTCTTTGGCCAATTGTCGTTTTCATCAATCACATTGGAATAATACAAGTGTCTTTTTGCATCAACCCGCATAGCAACTTCCTTTACATGATGTAACAAAGATTCAGTTGAATCGAGTTCCCCAGAAACTCCATCAGTACGCTCATCAGTTGGCAAAGGGGAATCAATGAAAACAATTAGTAATTTATCCGTTACTTTTTTAGCCATATCACAATTATCTCTTGTTTGGCTAAATTACCTATTAAAGTGAAATAATAGTCATATAACGATGGTGAGTAATTCACAATTTATTGAGGATAACACGCAAGCGTGTCAAATATAGGCGAATACCCCGCCCATACTCCTAAAGCTCCACCACTAATGTTTGAAGGGGCATTTGCAGGAGCAGCAAAAGGGTTTCCACCGTTACTGTCTTGGATATACTTTACTTTCATAAAGTTGAATGCTTCCAAATCTAAGGCAGAAACTTTAATGACAACAGTATCACCCGTTTTGAAATAACCTCTGTATTGCTGAGGAACACTGTCATCTTTGTAGCTTCCAATGTTTGCAAATCCAAAGTCGAATTTAAGTCCATTAAAAAATTCATCATCAAAAACAGGGCTAAATGCAGACAGAAAACGACCATCGGGTTCACCACCTGGATAACTGTTGTGAATTCGGTTCATTTGTAAGTAATAGGTATTGTATAACGCTGGATTATCATTGATGAGCAACCACCCATAACCATGTTGTTCATGGGTGCCATTTAATTTAAAGTAAACTGAATCAATCACGGGTGGTTGAACGATTGTTGTCTTTGAAGTAAACACCTGATTTTCGACCTCAATTTTTAAGTCGTACGTTTTTCCTTCCTCACCAAAAATCGTGTTATCAAAAGTCGAATATGCGCAAAAATTTATCATACTCAATGCTTCTTCACTCACGCCTAATAGCTCAGCCACTACCGGAATTAATTCTGGAGGTAAATCGCTGGTACAAATTTCATCAAGTACAACACTTGTAGTACCGTTATCTACCGTAATCACAGCGTTTTTCACAAAATTATTCTGGAGCGCATTTATATCAGTTGGAGCGTACAAGTCTTGAGAACGAGTCAGTACTACAATTGGAGGCAATCCAGTTTCGATTCGACCGTCAACTACAATTTTTTGGGTAAACTCGGGTAATTCCAATTTGACTTCTTTTTCACAAGACACCAATAAGAGACCTACCAACAGTATTATGATATACCTACTTCCTTTCATCTTTTTTAAAATTTAAAATTCCATGTTATACTTGGTATAATTGGGAAAAGTGAAACCTGTTTTAATGCAATTTGAAAGTCGCCCCCAGCGGCAGAACCATCAGTGTCTACATACACAAAATAAGGGTTTTGCCTGTTGTATACATTGTAAACGGACATACTAATATTGCTTCGTACTTTCTTTTTCATTTCAATTTTTTCACCGGATACTTTATCCTTTTTCAGCTTCGTAGGCTTGTCATACCACGTTGCAGAAAAATCCAGTCGGTGGTAAGCAGGCATGCGGGTTGAATTCCGTTCACCATATTCATACATAATTTGCTCTCCGTTCAAATACCATGAAACAGGAAGCGTCATTGTATTTCCAGATGCATAGACAAACACTCCACCAAAAGTCCAACGTTCATTTAGTTTGTAGCTTAATGCAACCGACAAATCATGTCTTCGATCATATTTTGCAGGAAAATAATCGGGTTGTAAGTCAGGAAATAATCGCTCCGTTTTAGCTAAGGTATACCCCACCCAACCAGTTAATTTACCGATGTTTTTACGAATAAAAAATTCAATCCCATAAGAACGTCCTGTTCCAAATACCAATAAATTATCTGGATTATCATTTACATTATCTTGAGGTAAAGCCCCTTCTCGGTACTCAATCAAATTCTTCATACCCTTATAATACACTTCAACTGATGTTTCAAACATGTTATTCATAAAGTTACGAAAATATCCCAACGAGGCTTGCCAACCACGTTGAGGTGCTGCAATATCCGTACTCGGAAACCAAATATCGGTAGGTAATGAAACAGCGCTTATAGATGCCAGATGAATATATTGATTCACTTGATTGAACCCTGCTTTAATAGAAGACTTGTCTTTCAATAAAAAGCGTGTACTTATTCGAGGTTCTAGTCCATCGTAAAATTGGATACTTTCATTTTTAGCATATACGATGGAACTGTCGTTAACCTGACCAGGATTTTTAATAAATCGTTCAAAAGGCCCCAGATGTTGGTACATTGAATAACGAAGCCCAACATTCACTTTCCACCACTCATTTATGGAAAAATCATCTTGCACATAAATAGCTCCCTCATGTCCATAAATACGTTGGATATCTCCTGTATTGAAGACTACATCTTCAGATTCTGCCGAAACACTTGTTGGCGTAAATATATGATAGGTGTAATGCATCCCAAACTTTATTTCGTGACGAGGATTGGGGTAAAACGAAAAATCAAGCTTTCCACTGTAATCCCTTACGCCTGAGAAAAGTGAAAATCTAAATTCATCTTGACCCGAATTAAATTGAAAATTATAATCCGTAAACACTCCGGATAAGTTCATAAATAATTTCTCCCCAAACACATGGTTCCACCTCACCACTCCCGTTGCATTTCCCCAAGGCATTTCAACTCGAAAGTCGTCTTTTGCATTGTTAAACACAAACTTATCTTTACCAAAATAGCCACTTAAGTATATTTTATCCCGTTTAGTAATCCGATAATTTAACTTAGCAGTGTAATCGTGAAAGAAATAACTGGAACCGTGAAAATTGGATGTTTCTGGAACAAAAGCTTTCATAAACAAGTCAATGTATGTTCGGCGTGCACTTACAATAAACGAGCCTTTATCTTTTACAATTGGACCTTCTAACGTTAAACGAGATGACAACAATCCGATACCGCCTTCTGCGGCAAAACGTTGGTTATTTCCTTCATTCATGTTTACTTCCAACACAGAAGCTAATCTACCACCAAACTGGGCTGGCATCCCTCCTTTTATTAAGTTTACACTTTTTATGGCATCTGCATTAAAAACGGAGAAAAAACCAAATAAATGGGAAGCGTTATACACGACTGCCTCATCCAATAACACTAAGTTTTGATCAGGACCACCTCCACGTACATAAAATCCCTGTGCGCCCTCATTGGCTGAAGACACACCAGGTAGTAATTGAAGTGTTTTAATAATATCCACTTCTCCCAAAAAAGCTGGTAATGTTTTCATTTGAGCGACATCAAGCTGAATGGTACCCATGTCTGTACTTTCTGTATTGTCGTTCGCACTTTTAGATGTAACTACTACCTCGGATGTGACTTGAGATGTGGGAAAGAGTTTAATATCCTTGGAGATATGTTGAACGAAATCAACTGTTTCCGTATAATCGGTGTATCCTAGAAAACTAATTCTACACAGGTATTTACCTTCTGGTAAACTGATAGAAAAAAAACCGTAGCTATTGGTGATTACTCCTTTGTTGATTTCAGGGAAAAAGATTTTGGCACCGATCATTGTTTCACCAGTTTCACTATCTTTTACATAGCCACTAAAAGTGAATTTTTCTTGTGCATTTGCATGAAAAATACATGCTGTTATTAGGATAAAAACTATAAATCGAGGTAGAAATTTATAGCACCACATTGGTTTCTTTATCAAATTGTTTGAACGAAATGAATACTGAAATTGCCGCTAATATTAACATAACTGAAAAGCTTATTGCAAGCAAACCAAAATCCAAGGTGCCAGCTATCAGTTCTTTTGTTGCCAATACGACATTCACAATTGGAATTGCAGCGGTTGCCACGTTCAATTCTATTCCTGGGAAAAAACCTATCATGGCAGGTAATATCACTACAAAATTTAGCGGCGTAATGATACTTTGTGCTTCTTTGAATGTTTTAGCATACACAGCTATTGGAATCATTAGCCCCGCAAAAAATATAGTCATTGGTATCAGTAGTAAATAGAGCATGAATAAAAATTTCACACTCAGTATACTTCTTACAATTTCAAGTAATTGAGGGTCTTTTATTAAATCTAAGATTTCAATAGAAACAAACAACCCAAACAAAGCTAATGAAGCGGCAAGCAAACCTGATAATACCACTACAATCATCTTACCTAGTAGAATTTTCCAGCGTTCAACAGGTGTGGTTAGTAGTGTCTCAATAGTACCTCTCTCCTTTTCACCAGTAAACAAATCTATTGCAGGATACATGCAGCCTAAAAAGCCAAATGCAATAAATAAATAGGGTAATATTCCCCCAGCTAATTTTCCAATTGTCTCTTTATCACTTGCTGTATTTGTATAGGTTACGTCAATTGGTGTAATTTGCTCTTGAAGAATATTTAATCGCTGTAAACGTTCTTGTTTTAAAGCTTCTGAAATAAGTTCTAAGTAAGATTTAACGCGATCTTTATTTCCAATTTTTGTAGCATTCACCAATACTTCCATTTTTGCCGTTTGTTCTCCAGAAACTTTGGCTTGAAAATCACCATCAAACGTAAGTCCAGCTTGAAGACTATCTTCTTGAATCAATGTGGATAACACCTTTGCATCGCTAACCTCGATTAACTTAATTTTAGTCAATGAATCTGGGAGTAATTTTAACGATTCAAGCACAAGATTATCTTCATGAGCCACATAACCAATATGCATCGTTTTATCCATAGCCTCTTTTTGAAACCTTTCGGACACATTGACAAATACCGTTAATATCACTGGAAAAACAAGAACTGGTATCACAATCATCGTCATCAATGTACGGCGATCTCTTAGTGTATCTTTAAGTTCTTTCTGAAATATGGTAAAAATTTGTTTCATTGCGTTAAGCTTGATTGACAATACGTATAAATTCTGCGGTTAAGTTATCTTCTTGCATTTCTGATTTAAATGTGTCCATTCCACCATTAAACAGCAATTTACCTTTGTGAATTATGGCTAAATCGTCGCAAAGCAAATCAACTTCTGACATGATGTGGCTTGAAAAAATAACTGTTTTCCCTTGTGTTTTACAATTGCGAATGAGTTGAATGATACCAGCGGAAGTTATGACATCCAGCCCACTTGTTGGTTCGTCAAACACAATTACTTCTGGATCGTGAATCATCGTTCTGCAAATCGAAACTTTTTGCTTCATTCCTGTGCTTAATTTGCCGATACGTTTATTCAAAAAGTCCGTCATATTCAACAATTCAAACAAGTACTGTTTACGCTCTTTTAATTCGCGTGAATCAACTTGGTAAAGTTTCCCGAAATAATCAATGATTTCATTCGGAGTTAATCGAGCATATAATCCAGTAGATCCCGTTAAAAATCCAATTTTTCTTCGCGCTTCCTGAGGATTTTTCACTGCGTCAATTCCAGCTATTCGAATCGTTCCTGAAGTCGGTTTGTAAATGGTTGACAACATTCTCATTGTAGTCGTTTTCCCTGCACCATTAGGACCTAATAAGGAAAAAATTCGTCCAGGTTGACATGTAAACGAAACCGAATCTACTGCCACGGAAATGGATTCATTCGTATCTAATTCTTTTTTCTGCTTGGATGTTAAGCTGAATTCTTTATATAGTTTCTCTACTTCTATCATAATCTAAAATGAATGGTCTAAAGATACAAAACTCTTATATTCAACAACGGTAAATAGAGCAAAATATTCTCCTAAAACTAATACAAGTACAAGCGAAATTAACGGAATGATTTGAATCGGATTGGATGTTACAGATTAAACAACACTGATTGCACTTCATTTATCTTATCCTCCCACAACACAAAGTCTGTCAATTATTGTATATTTGCTAGACAAATTAGTGTCTATGCATATTCGTTTAGCTTTGATTTTATTGATGTTTATCACTGCTTGTGCAGATAATTATGGGAAACACATCCAAGTTGGAAATGTCACGGTGTACTATACAGATAATGTATCGAAAGATTTAGCAAACGAATTCATCGACTATTGGGTTGCACATGAATTTAACGGTCAACGCCCACAATACATGCAATTGTCAAAGCTAGATAATGAAATTCGATTAAAGCTCATTGCTTCTGACTCTACTTTTCTAACAGATATTCCTTTCGAAACACAGCTCATGCTTGTTGAGCTAGAAAGCGAACTCAAAAAAAATGTATTTCAACAATACGCATTCCGTATAGTATTAAGCGACAATCAATTTAATAAATACAATTCTATTACCGACTAAGCAAAATGTTTATTTCATGAAAATATCAGCATCCATCTATTCAGACAAAAAAAGACCATTACACGAAGTTATTCAAGATATAGAATCGCATCAAGTTGATTTAATTCACGTTGACTGCAACGACGATTTGTCTGTGTTTGATGATATCGTTAAAATTCGACAATTTACGAACATTCCTATCGACCTACATATCATTACTGAAACGCCTGAAAAATACTTTGATTACTTACGAAAAACACCTGTTGAATTCATCACGTTTCAATATGAACAATTACCTGAAAGCTTTGAGTTACCTAATGACATAAGTGGTTTCAAAGGTTTGGCAGTTGTTACACCTACACCTGTCCACGTGTTTGAACAGTATGCACATTTTGATTTCATATTGATTATGGCAACTGTACCAGGGCAATCAGGGGGGCAATTCGATTCAGTTAATTTCAGAAAAATCAGGGATTTTCAACGCATGTACCCCACCAAACGTATCCACGTTGATGGAGGTGTAAATGCAGAAGTTTCCTTTATCTTGCGAAATTTAGGTGTATACAGCTCTGTTTCGGGTTCATATTTATTCAACTCTACCTCAATTGGGGAAGCTTTAATGAATTTAACGCAACGTGATGTACATTCCAATTTTAAGGTCAAGGATTTTATGCGTATGCGTGACGAATCGCCTATTGTTAAACTCGAAAACCTTACATTGAAACGCATTTTGGAAACGATAGAACATGGTGGACTAGGTTTTTGTATGGTTGAAGACCAACACGATTTTTTTCAAGGCATTATTTCTAATGCGGATATCCGCAAAGGACTTCTCAAACATATTAGTGATTTCAATCAATTATCTCCTATAGATGTCATCAATAAAAATCCGATCACCACATTGGATGAAATGAGTGTAAAAGATATGTTGTCGCTTATTCGCCGACAAAGTTTTCCACTAAGTTATTTACCGGTGCTCGATAATGAACGAAAAGCCAAAGGAATTGTTACTTTTGTGAACCTCATTAAAGGTGAATTATGATTATAGAACTAAAACAATCAATTTCGGCTAGTCAAGCTGCGGAATTAGCGTCAACTCATAAAGCTTTCCACATTGTTGACAACGGAAAAAACGTATTAATCACATCTTCAAGCGTAAAAGAAGTTCCAGATGGAATGGAAGATTTTGCTGAAAAATTTTGGACATTCAAAGACGATATTCAATTAGCTTCACGCGAGTATCGAACTGTTACTCGAAGCGTAAAAATTGGAAATGTAACCATCGGTGGTAATACTGGTAACACGCTATTAATTGGTGGTCCTTGTTCGGTAGAAAGTGAAACACAAATTAGACAATCTGCTGAGTTATTAAAGTCGTTAGGCTTAACTTCATTGCGTGGAGGTTGTTACAAGCCTCGAACGTCACCGTATAGTTTTCAAGGACTTGGATTGGAGGGCTTAAAACTCTTAGCTAAAATGCGTGATGAGTATGGGTTTAGTATTGTAACTGAAGCTCGTGATGCGACGCACATTGATGAAATCATAGCGTATTCTGACGTCATTCAAATTGGTGCCAAAGCAATGTACGACCAAGGTGTATTAAGGGCTTCTGCAAAATCATCTAAACCTGTCTTGCTCAAACGAGGATTTGGTTCTACGCTTCAAGAAACTGTTCAAGCTGCTGAATTTATATTGTCTGGTGGTAATGATCAAGTGGTTATTTGTGAGAGAGGTTTGCGTACATTCGAAACTAAAACACGGTTTACACTCGATCTGTGTGGTGTGGCTTATTTAAAAGAATATACGAATCTTCCGGTAATATTAGACCCTTCTCATGCGATGGGATATGCTTACGGTGTTCCAGATTTAGCTCGTGCGTGCGTAGCAATGGGAATCGATGGATTGTTAATTGAAACACATCCAACTCCCAAAGTGGCAAAATCCGATGCTTCTCAACAATTAACGCATGACGAATTTACAGCACTGTATGAGTCTTTAAAACCTGTAGCTGCTGCTGTTGGTCGTAAAATGGTATAAGATGACGCTTTTTGATCACATAAAATACTTGATTCTTGAAAACGGTTTTTCTGAACAAGATTTTTGTACTCGTTTTGGAGTGAACGCTATTTCTGAGCTTCCTCTTGTTCGAATAGCTGAAATAGCGAAACAATTGCGTACAACGGAACAACGCTTACTTTTTTCTCCTGCTACACGAAAACCTTTTCCAACTGACATTAAATTGTTAATCCTTGATGTAGATGGTGTCATGACAGATGGAGGAATGTATTTTTCGGATAATGGTGAACAACTTAAAAAATTCAACACCAAAGATGGTATGGGAATTATTCACCTGACACGAAATCATTTTCAGGTAGGAATCATCTCCTCTGGATTCAAAGGTGAAATGGTCAAAACACGTGCGGAAATGTTAGGGATCCAACATTTCTACCTCGGTAGAGGTCAAAAATTGGATGTGTTGAACGAATGGTGTTCGGCACTGCATATATCGCTTAGCCAAGTTGCTATGATTGGTGATGATGTAAATGATTTGGCGGTGATGCGTGCTGTTGGATACACCGCTTCGCCCTCGGACGCAGTTTCTTCTGTGTTAAGTCAAGTCGATTGTATATTGAGAACGAAAGGTGGCGAGGGTTGCATAAGGGAGTTTATAGAGGAAGTGATGGGTATTGACGTCCAATACTAAATTGTTGAAAAATCGTAAACGCATATCAGTCAGTAAAGGTGTTCAATACATCTTGCTTTCCACTCTTTGTTTTTCACTTGTGAATGTGTTTGTGAAACTATTGGGCAAACCTTCGTTAGTGTTACCTTCTGTTCAGTCATATCCTACTCACGAATTGGTATTCTTTCGCTCCTTAATTTCATTGAGCATCACATCCTATATTTTGAAACGACGAAATGTGCCTTTTTTTGGCGTGAATAAAAAGTGGTTGATTATTCGTGGTGTATTTGGCGTGATTGCATTGACAAGTTTTTTTTATACACTCAACGAACTACCTATTGCAATTGCGGTTACTGTTCAATACTTGTCGCCATTATTTACCATTTTATTTGCCATTTGGCTGATTAAAGAAAAAGTAAAACCTGCACAATGGTTATTTTTCGGCATCGCTTTAGCGGGCATTATCGTTATCTCCATGCGAAATAGTGATGTCACAGCCACGTTAACACACACATCGCTGTCTCCATTTTGGATTGGTGTGGGTATTTTTTCGGCCATTTGCTCCGGAATTGCTTATACGGCAATTATCAAGTGTAAAGAAACAGATTCTGCACTCAATATTGTCCTTTATTTTCCGCTTATTGCAACGCCTATAATGGGAATTTGGTGCTTATTTGATTTTGTAGTTCCTCGTGGTATTGAGTGGTTATTCTTACTTATCATAGGTTTATTTACACAATTTGCACAAGTTTTTATGACTAAAGCATTACACGAAGGCGGCGCATCCAAAATCACACCTTTCAAATACCTAGGAGCAATTTATGCCTTTTTCATTGGTTTATTGTTATTTGGCGAAGTTTTGAGTTGGTGGGCGTTAATTGGCGTCATGTTGATTTTAATTGGTGTATTGGGTAATGCTTTGTTGCGGAAGCCTAAGAAAGATCCTATACCATTATGACTTGTTAATCAGCGGTCTTATCAAATACTCAAGTCCGTTTATTTTTATTTCGAGCATTTCTTCCAGCATTACTCCCATCGTTCCTTTAGGAAAACCTTTTTGGCGAAACCATACAAGGTAAGGTTCTGGCAAATCGACCAAAAAATGCCCCTCGTACTTTCCGAAGGGCATTTTGGTATTTGCTAATTTTATGAGATGTTCTTTGTTCATCTAGTCTTTCATCAACTTTTTGTAACGCACACGTGTCGGTCCTGTATCGCCAAGTCGTTTTTTCTTATTCTCTTCGTATTCAGAATACGAACCCTCAAACCAATACACTTGCGAATCTCCTTCAAAAGCGAGAATATGTGTACAAATACGATCCAAGAACCAGCGGTCGTGGGAAATGACCACGGCGCATCCTGCAAAATTCATAATTCCCTCTTCGAGCGCACGCAGTGTATTTACGTCAATGTCATTGGTTGGCTCATCCAGGAGTAAAACATTTGCTTCTGTCATCATTGTCATCGCTAAGTGTAAACGATTTCGTTCTCCTCCCGACAACACACCAACTTTCTTGCTTTGATCTCCACCGATAAAACCGAATTTCGAAATGTACGCACGTGCAATAATCTTTTGCGAACCGATTTCAATGTATTCTAACCCACCTGACACGACATCAATTACAGATTTTTCAGGATCTAAATCTTTGTGATTCTGGTCAACATAGCCAATTTTCACGGTTTCACCCACTTCAAAAGAACCGCTATCGGGTTGTAATTCGTCCATAATCATCTTGAAAATGGTCGTTTTACCTGCACCGTTTGGCCCTACAATTCCTACAATTCCAGCTGGAGGTAGTTTAAAATTCAAATCATCATACAGTAGCTTATCGCCAAACGATTTCGATACGTGAACAGCATCAATCACATTTGTACCTAAACGAGGTCCATTTGGAATTGGGATTTCAAGTGTCAGTTCTTTCTCTTTCAAATCTTCCGACATCATTTTGTCGTAACTGGTCAAACGCGCTTTATTCTTCGCATGACGGCCTTTTGGCGCCATTCTCACCCACTCCAACTCACGCAACAACATCTTTTGACGTTTAGACGCTTGTTTTTCTTCTTGTTGTAAGCGTTTAGATTTTTGCTCAAGCCATTCCGAATAATTTCCTTTCCATGGAATGCCCTCTCCTCTATCCAATTCAAGAATCCAACCCGCTACATTGTCCAAGAAATAACGGTCGTGGGTAATTGCAATTACAGTTCCTCTGTATTGTTGTAAGTGTTGTTCTAGCCAATGAATAGATTCGGCGTCCAAGTGGTTGGTAGGCTCATCCAATAGCAAAATATCTGGATTTTGAAGTAATAACCTACACAGCGCCACACGACGTTTTTCTCCTCCCGAAAGGTTTTCTACTTTCTGATCATCTGGAGGACAACGCAATGCGTCCATGGCACGTTCAAGTTTTGTATCCAATTCCCATGCATCCAATGCGTCGATTTTATCTTGAACTAAACCTTGTCGCGCAATCAATTTATCCATTTTATCAGGGTCATTCAAGACCTCTTCATCCATAAATGCATTGTTGATATCTTCGTATTCTTTCAATACATCAACTGTTTCTTGCGCTCCTTCCATCACGATTTCTTTTACCGTTTTGGTAGGGTCTAATTCTGGCTCTTGAGGCAAGTATCCAATAGAATATCCTTCAACTATGGTGACATCACCTTGGTAAGATTTATCTAATCCTGCAATAATTTTAAGCACGGTAGATTTACCCGAACCGTTGAGTCCGATAATACCAATTTTTGCGCCATAAAAAAAAGACAGCGAAATGTCCTTAATAATTTGTTTTCCCATTGGTGTCGTCTTAGACACCCTGTGCATTGAAAAAATAACTTTCTTGTCGTCTGACATGGTTTCAAAATTTTTATCAAATATAAGAATTGTTCATGGAATTGACATGTATGTGTTTGGTGGAGTATAAAACAAAAAAAAAGAGAACCCAACTGGATTCTCTTTTAAATCGATAGATATTATCGCTTAAATACCAGATACACCAATAGCAACACCAACAAATATTGCTAATATGTATATCGCAATAACAACGATAGCCATTATTCCCATAAACTTAAAAGTCTTTTTTAGGTTTTCAAGTCCTAAATCTGAGTCCTGTTGGTTTTGATTGAGAATTGCTGATTTTATTTTACTAGCAAAATTAAAAAGGTATAAGGTAGGAAAGAAATACAATACTGACATTACTAAATAAGTAAGACCTAAAATACCAGGAGAAAACCCTGACGAATTTCCAATCACTGACCCCAAAACCATCATCATCAATGCGGCTAATATCATAAACCCAATACCAATAAAACCAAGGATTGCCAAAAACTTAGCCCACTTAGCGGTTTCTAATAAAAATGATTTTGCATTTTCACCAATTTTCAATTCTTCAAAATCTGAAAATGCTGACTCGTTAACTTCTGACATTGAGTTATTTTTTAGTTATACAATTAATTAATGTTGATGCCCACCTGGTCCATGAACATGTCCATGATCTAACTCATCTTGCGACGCATCACGGATATCCATAATTTCGACATCAAAAAACAATGTTTGACCAGCAAGCGGATGATTCAAGTCAAGTGTTACATCTTCTCCTTCAATACTTGACACAGTAGCAACCATTGGCCCATGTTCTGTATCTAACTGAACTTGAATTCCAGTAACAAGTTCTTCATCACCTTGGAATCCTGATTTTGGAACAACGTGAAATAAATCTTCACGTACTTCACCATAAGCGTCTGTTGGTTCAACTTTTGCCGCTATTTTATCTCCTTTTGATTTACCTTCTAATTGAGCCTCAAGACCTGGTATCAAATTACCTATCCCTTGGATATATGCTAAAGGTTCACGATTTGCTGATGTGTCTAGTACGTTTCCATCTGCATCTTTTAGTGTGTAGTGCATTGAAACTACACGATTTGTTTGAATATTCATATAATGGTTCATAAAATGAGGTACAAATCTATGTAAAATAACCTGAAATATCTGAAAACCATATTGAAAAATGACGACAATTTCGTTTTATCATTTGTACACCATATTATCTTAGCAGGTTTCATTTAAGTTGATAAATCATAAATTAATTCTGTTTCACTTGGAAGAATTCTCGAGACTTTCGAATATGTCGTATGAAATACTTAAATTCGCACCACACGAAAATAAATTTGATAAAATGAGTTACGATATTATTGTATTAGGTAGCGGTCCTGGTGGATATGTAGCTGCAATACGCGCTTCTCAACTTGGCCTTAAAACTGCAATCATTGAAAAAGAATCATTAGGTGGTATTTGTTTAAACTGGGGGTGTATTCCTACAAAAGCGCTTCTTAAAAGTGCTAACGTGTTTGAATATATTAATCATGCAAGTGAATACGGAATCAACGTAAAAGGAGCTGATGCTGATTTTGACGCAATGATTAAACGTAGTCGTGGTGTAGCAGAAGGTATGAGTAATGGTATTCAGTTCTTGATGAAAAAGAACAAAATCGATGTCATTATAGGTACTGGTAAACTAATGGCTGGGAAAAAAGTAAGCGTAACTGATGCGGACGGAAAAACTTCAGAAGTTAGTGCTTCAAAAGGAATTATCATTGCAACTGGAGCTCGCTCACGTCAATTGCCTAATTTACCTCAAGATGGTAAAAAGGTGATTGGTTACCGCGAAGCAATGTCACTGCCAAAGCAACCTAAATCAATGGTGGTTGTTGGGTCTGGTGCTATAGGTGTAGAATTTGCATATTTCTACCATTCATTAGGAACAGACGTGACTGTGGTTGAATTCATGCCTAACATTGTACCAATTGAGGACGAAGAAGTATCGAAACAATTGGAGCGTACGTTCAAGAAAAAAGGCATGAAGATTATGACTAATTCTTCAGTTGAATCAGTTGACACTTCGGGCAAAGGATGTGTTGTAAAAATAAAAACTGCCAAGGGAGAAGAAACTATCGAATGTGACGTAGTACTATCTGCAGTTGGAATTGAAACTAACATTCAAGGAATTGGTTTAGAAGATGTGGGAATTGCCACTGACAAAGGTAAAGTCTTGGTAAACGATTATTATCAAACCAATATCCCTGGTTATTTCGCAATTGGTGACATCGTACCAGGTCCTGCCCTAGCCCACGTTGCTTCTGCGGAAGGAATTATATGTGTCGAAAAAATTGCAGGTCATTCTCCTGAACCATTGGACTATGGCAATATTCCTGGATGTACATACTGTTCTCCTGAAATTGCTTCGGTAGGTTATACTGAAAAAGCAGCTAAAGATGCAGGTTTTGATGTGAAAGTTGGTAAATTCCCATTCTCTGCATCAGGAAAAGCAAGTGCGGCTGGCGCTAAGGATGGTTTCGTAAAACTAATCTTTGATGCGAAATATGGTGAATTGCTAGGAGGACATATGATTGGTGCTAATGTAACAGAAATGATAGCTGAAATTGTTGCTGTTCGTAAATTAGAAGTAACTGGTCACGAATTAATTAAAACGGTTCACCCTCACCCTACAATGTCAGAAGCTATAATGGAAGCAGCTGCTGCTGCGTACGACGAGGTTATACATTTGTAATAAGGTAAAATCATATAGAAATAAGAAAGGCTACATTGGTAATGTAGCCTTTCTTGTATATCAAAGCGTATTGCTTACTTTTTCTTTCCTTTTGAAAAATCCATTAAACGTTGATAGGTATCGGGACAATTATCCTTAATTGCTCTATCATATCCTAATGAGGATGCATCAATATTGAAGCTATCAGCTGCATTGGCGATACACGTCGCAATTCCAAATATTGATTTGTCTTTTGCGCACTCACACGCCCATACAGAAGCCTCTTTTTCTTGAGGTGTATAACCGCAAGAATTGAATAGGTAACATCCAATAATCAAACTGAAAACATATCGCATAATAGCTTATTGCTCAGCGTTTGAAGCGTATTCTTTTTGTAGCTCGTTTAAGTCAGGACATTTCGCATTTAAAGCTTTAGCAAATCCTTCATCTGACGCACCTACTCCATGCTCAATAGCAATATCCAATGCACAAAATGCAAAATGCATATCATCTGAAGCAAAAATATCATCTGGATCTGATTCCGCACGTTTCGTCTCTACACAGTCACACATAGCTTGAGCAGCAGTGTCATAAGTTTCTTCTCCTGGTCCACCACCACAAGAAAACAATAAAGCTGTTAATGTTCCTAGAACAAATAAATTCTTTTTCATTACTATAGTTTTAAATTAAAAATTAGGGTAAATATAATTTTTTGATCGTGTTTCTCAAAAAATCTAGATGAGAGGTTTTAACGATTTATTCACAATTATTTTTTGCAACAGTCCAATACACATCCATTTCCGATAAATTCATGTCGGTTAACGATTTGTTGTCTGCTTGAATCATTTTCTCCATCATTTGAAATCGTTTGATGAATTTGGTATTCGTTTTTTCTAACGCATTTTCAGGATTAACACCTATGAATCGGGCATAATTAATTAGGGAAAATAGCACATCACCAAATTCATCTTCAATTCGGGGAGAGTTGGAATCAATTTCAACTTGTAATTCATTCAACTCTTCTTTTACCTTATCCAAAACTTGTGCTTTATTATCCCAATCAAAGCCTACTCCCTTCACTTTTTCTTGAATACGGGCTGCTTTCACTAAGGCAGGTAAGCCAACAGGAACCCCTTCTAGCACCGAATTTTTACCTTCTTTCAGTTTTAATTTTTCCCAATTTGCCTTCACTTCTTCTTCAGAATCGGCCTTAACGTCACTGTAGATATGAGGATGTCTATGAATCAACTTATCGCACACATGATTTAATGCATCAGCAATATCAAATTCGTTTTGTTCAGAAGCAATTTTGGCGTAAAACACCATGTGGAGCATTAAGTCCCCTATCTCCCCTTTTAATTCGTTAAAATCATTGGATAAAATAGCACCAGCTAACTCATAAGTTTCTTCTATCGTTAAATGACGAAGTGATTCAAGCGTTTGCTTTTTATCCCAAGGACACTTCTCGCGCAATTCATCCATGATGACTAAAAGGCGACCAAAAGCTTCTTTTTTTGATTCCAAACTATTCATCGTCATCCTCAAGTGAATTGCGTAATTGTTGACGCAATTGTCGGTTGTACGTTTCCATCAAATACTTGAAATAATTTGGAGTGCTTTTGGAAATACACTTCGTATATTGTTTCAATCGGTATTCGATATGTTCTTGTAAAAACTGTTGTAATTCAATCCCGTCATAGAAATTGGTCACTGCTTTCGTAATCGCTTCCGCATGATTATCTACCGACAAATCAACCGCTACTTTTCCTTTTTCTCCTTTATCCAAACAATCGTAATACACATCTTTTATGGAAAATGCATTTAAAAATTCATCGTCAATTTTATTTTTTAAATGTGCGGGGAATTCATATTCTACTTCAAACTGCAAATCATCATCTTCGGATAATTTTGACTCCAGAAAACGATCTGGAAAACGAAATGCATCCTGCCAATTGATGTAATCCTGCCAAATTCCAAATCGACGTACGTTGTTCCCCAAATCAATTAGTTTAAACTGATCTTTGTTAGGGAGTTTTCGAGATCCTCTTCCAATCATTTGATGGTAGAGTGTTAATGAACGAGTTGCTCGATTTAAGATGATTGTTTGAACAGTTGGTTCATCGAATCCAGTTGTCAAAATTCCAACTGATGATAGAATGGCATCTTTGGTGGTTTTAAACCATTCTAATGTATCTTTCCTATCCTTATCACTGAATGTACTGTCTAAATGCTTTATTGGATAACCTCTTTTTTTAAACGTTTCATACACGCGTATTGAAGTTTCTATTCCACTATTAAAAATCAATGTTTTATTTCCAACTGCTACTTCTTCGTATGCAAAAAGCAATTTTTCTTGCATAAAATAATTTCCATACACCAATTCTGAACTGCTGACAGTAAAATCTCCGTTAGAACCAATTTTTAGGCCATGAAGATTTACATCGTATGTGTATGTTTCAGCATCTGCCAAATAGCCATTTTGAATAAGTGACGATATACTTTCCCCAACCAATAGTTTGTCGTAATTATCGTTTAATGGAAGAGCTTTATTTGAACTTAGGGGTGTAGCTGTTACACCTAAAATATTTGCGTTTTGGTAATATTGAAATATTTTTCGAAAACTGTTATTATGCGCCTCATCGACAATTACTAAACCAATATCTTCAATAAAATTACCATTTTCATTCAATCGATTATTCAATGTCTCTACCATCGCAATGAAGCACATGAACTCGTCTTGATCAGATAGCGTCTTTACTTCGCTATTGATTACCTTGTTGTTTACATTAATTGCGGTAAGCTGATTGCTTGTTTGAACGGAAAGTTCAATGCGGTGCGTCAAAATCAATACTTTTTTTCCCCAATGCTCAATGTATCGTTTAGTAATTTCTGAAAAAATAACCGTTTTGCCACCACCTGTAGGTAACTGATAAAGAAGATTGTAATTCGAACCATTCTCTTTTAAATCGTCTACAATTGCGTTAACCGCTTTTTCTTGAAATGGATAAAGTTTTTTTGCTTCGAATAGTTCTATATCAATCATGTGTCTTGTGAAAATTGGGGTACAAAAATACGCTTCTTTTCTTGTTATTAAAAGGAATACGCACTTTTTATTCATTTTATTATCCATTTACAAATTTATACAGCCTAAATCCCTGATAATAGTCGCAATGACAAATCCATAATTTTTTAGTGCGTTGGCTTTTCCAGTTCAACTAGAGTCTTTTTTAGCCATACACCCCATTTTAATTATCAATAATTGAGGCATGTGAGTTAAATCACTTTTCTATCCTGATAATATTGTTAAATTTGCTTTCTTTAAAATTGAAATCACATATTTATGAGCGAAATAGAAAAAACAACTTGTTTAATTATCGGTTCTGGCCCTGCTGGATATACAGCTGCCATTTACGCTGCTCGTGCAAGCATGAATCCTGTATTATATGAAGGTCTTCAACCTGGTGGACAGCTAACCACGACAAATGAAGTTGAAAACTTCCCTGGTTATCCTGATGGCGTAACAGGACCTGAAATGATGATTCAACTTAAACAACAAGCCGAGCGTTTTGATGCGGTAGTTCGTCCTGGATTTATTACAAAAGTTGATTTTTCTGGATCTGTTCACAAAGCATGGACAGATGATCAAAAAGAAATTCATGCGGACACCATAATCATCGCGACAGGAGCATCTGCAAAATACCTTGGCTTACCTTCTGAGCAAAAATTTTTATTGAGTGGTGGAGGAGTTTCAGCTTGTGCAGTATGTGACGGCTTTTTCTATCGAGGTCAAGAAACTGTTATTGTTGGCGCTGGCGATTCTGCATGCGAAGAAGCACATTACCTATCAAAATTGTGTACAAAAGTAACAATGCTTGTTAGACGTGATGAATTTAGAGCATCGCAAATTATGGCTGACCGTGTAAAGAATACGCCTAATATCGAAATCTTATTCAATACCGAAACAGTTGAAGTGTTGGGTGACGATGTCGTAACTGGCGTTCGTGTGAAAAACAATGTGACAAACGAAGTAAAAGACATCCCCGCAACAGGATTTTTTGTGGCAATTGGACATAAACCCAATACCGATATTTTTAAAGATTTCATCCACATGGATGAAACAGGTTACATTGAATATGCAGAGCCGGGTTCATCTAAAACGAATGTAGAAGGCGTATTTGTGGCGGGAGATGCCGCTGATAAAACATATCGTCAAGCTATAACTGCTGCGGGAACTGGATGTATGGCTGCTTTAGATGCAGAGCGTTATTTGTCAGCTAAAGGTCATTAATCCTATTTTTGGTCTGATTTGTGTAGTAAACAATCTAAATAATAATCACATGAAAAAAATATTTTTTATCACATTAACTGTGTTGGGGTCAATTCAGTTTAGTCACGCTCAAATCAGAGGTGTTTTGAATAAAGCTGGAGATAAAATTTCAGAAACAACCGGGAACTCAGGCGGTGCATTAACTGAAGAAGAAGTAGGTCGCGGATTAAAAGAAGCTCTGACAAGAGGGATAGAGAAAGGTGTCGATCAAGTATCTAAACCTGATGGATATTTTAAAGATTTGGCAATCAAAATTCTGATGCCAGACGAAGCTAAAATGGTAGAAGAAAAATTGCGCAGCGTGGGACAAGGAAAACTTGTAGATGATGCAATCGAATCCATGAACAGAGCAGCAGAAGATGCAGCAAACGGAGCAAAAGACATCTTTGTTACAGCAATCAAATCACTGACTGTTCAAGATGCTATGGGTATTTTGAGAGGCGGAGATGATGCGGCAACCCAATACTTAGGTCGTACAACGCGTTCGGCATTGGTAGATAAATTTAGACCTATCATTAAAGCATCTCTCGAAAAAGTGGGCGCAACTAAACATTGGAATACAATGTTTACGGCATACAACCGCATTCCGATGGTTAAAAAAGTTGATCCAGACTTGGAAGAATTCGTAACAAATAAAGCTGTCGATGGATTGTTTGTTCAAATTGCTAAGGAAGAAAAAGAAATTCGAAACAACCCTGGTGCCCGTGTATCTGATTTGTTGAAAAAAGTATTTGGCTAGTTCTTTTTGAAGCATTTTTTGAATTAGCTTTCCATAAGTGTTGCAGTTTTGTATCTTTGTGTGTTTAAATTAATGTAATGCGTGTATATCTTGATAATGCAGCTACTACTCCTGTAGCACCTGAAGTAGCTGATATAATGGCTGACTGTATTCGCCATGATTTTGGAAATCCTTCGTCTTCTCATTCATTTGGAAGACAATCTAAAGGGCTTATCGAAACATCAAGACGTACCATCGCAACACATCTAAATTGTTTACCTAAAGAAATCATTTTCACTTCTGGTGGAACAGAAGCTGATAACATGGCTATTCTGTGTGCTATTCACGACTTGAAAGTAGAACGCATCATTTCTTCCCCAATTGAACACCACGCGGTTTCTCACACGCTTGAACACCATTGTAAACATCATTCTATTGAATTGGTAATGGTCAATTTAGATAGCCAAGGTCATGTGGATATGAAACACTTGGAAGAATTGTTACACGATCAAAAAACTACATTGGTTTCGTTAATGCACGCCAATAATGAAATTGGGACACTGCTCGATATTCAGCATGTCGCACAGTTATGTCGCACTCATAATGCCTATTTTCATTCTGACACTGTACAAACAATGGGGCACTACCCTTTTGATTTAAAAAATCTAAACATTGATTTCATTACATGTGCAGCGCACAAATTTCACGGCCCCAAAGGTGTCGGATTCTTATACATCAATGAACGAATTCCTTTTCATGCCATGATACACGGTGGCGCTCAAGAACGTGGACTTCGAGGAGGAACAGAAAATCTATATGGTATTGTTGGGCTGGCAAAAGCAATGGACTTAGCGTATGAGGACGTTAATGCACATCAACAGCATGTGCAAGGACTAAAATCATACTTCATTGAACAATTGAAAGAAAAACTCCCCGAGGTAAATTTTCATGGTGATATTTCACCCGAACATAGTCTTTATACCGTATTGAATGTATGCTTCCCACCTACTGAAAAATCAGGGGTGTTGTTATTTACATTAGATATCAGGGGGGTGGCGTGCAGTGGTGGTAGCGCTTGCTCTTCGGGGTCAAATACAGGAAGCCATGTGTTACGTGGAATTAATGCCGATTTATCGCGACCTAATGCACGTTTTTCATTCAGTCGTTATACCACACAAGCAGAAATTGACTATGCAATTGAGCAAATAATGGCTATTTACGCAACAGCAACGGTCAATTAATTCCCATCGATTTGTGCGTATGAAGGAAACTGTTCCAAATAATCAATTCGAGCAGGTTCTCGATTTATACGTGCTATAATATGCTGAATTCCATTGCTCAACACCAAGAAATCAACTTGTAAGACCGAATTATACTGAGCGATTTGCATAAATATTTCAGCAGTCAGCTTAATTTCGGGAGCTTTACATTCAATTATCATCTTCGGAAAACCATCTTTTCCATAAACCACTCCATCACATCTTCGCGCAAGCGAATTAACTTGTATACTTTGTTCGGATGCTATTAATCCTATTGGATAGTCAAGGTGGTTTACGAAGTAATGAAGCAGGTGCTGTCGAACCCATTCTTCGGGAGTTAGTAATAGTCTTTTTTTACGCCATTGATCAAATACGTAATACTTCCCTTCTTTTTGTGTAATGGATAACGATGCTTGCGGTAAATTTAATTCGGGAAACATATATTTGATTAGCTTGGTTTAATGAAAAAGTTGGTAATTTAGCTTAACGATGTATATATTGCTACACATGATTCATTTAGGGCTGTTTTGCTTTCCATTTATCATTCTTTTAGATTATAAAAAAGGCCTTTCGTTAAAAACTTGCGTTTTGTACATCATCTTATTTTATTTACTATTCTTTCTGTTACCTTCAATATTACGCCTTTTTTCCTTAGCTGGGGTGCTATTGATTCCTGTATACATCTTTACTTTTCTGTTAATTCAACATTTCAATAAACCAGAACCTACTCCACAACAAAAGGATACGTATAAGCAAGATCCAAAAATTCAAGAATAACTTTACATTCGCCTATTCCCAAAGCACTTCGTTTAATGTTTGCGTTAATGTTTATTTTTTCGTTCGAAATTTCAGCTGTGTTGAGCGAAAAAGTGTGCTGAACACCATCTGCCCCTTCAAAGTGAATGTGTACATCCGAATGGAAAGGCACATTATACAATGATGTGGAAAAATATACCGTTGAATCACTTTGGTTAAATACATTTGTGATTTCATTTACTTTCTTGTCTTCGTAAATAGAACGACCAATAAACGACAAGTTAGCTGCTGGTAATTTGGGGAATTTTATTTCAAATTTCTTTTCAATCGGTTGTTGATTGTTAGCAACTACGCGAGCAACAACTTTGTATTGCCCAATTGGGAAGCTATTTCCATTTACGGTAGAATTTAGCAATTCGTTTGCCTCACTACTTTCGTACGTCACACTATCAATCAATGCATATTTATCTTCCACCAATTGAAACCAATAGATACGTACTTCTGTCCCTTTTGGCGCATTCTTCAATTCCATAGAATTATAGATAATTGAAGGAAACTCTTCAAACACTTCTACATTTTCAATACATCCCTTACCTTCTTCAAAAAGAGCCTCTGAACACACTTTGCTATTCTTAATTGTAGCTGTAGTAAGTTTAAATTCACAACCTACAAACGCTAAACCAACACATGCAAAAAGTAATTTTCTCATCATTTCTGTTTTTTTTTATCAAGGTGCAATAATTCTCATCCATTCTGCACACGCTATAGCCCCTACTGTTCCAACAAAATAACCAAATACAGCCATAATTACCCCTACAGTTGTCAATGAAGAATGAAACGCCCCTGCGACAATCGGTGCAGAAGCGGCTCCCCCAACATTTGCCTGACTACCTACAGCGAGAAAGAAGTATGGGGCTTTAATCAACTTAGCAACTAGCAGTAAAAGGCCAACATGTACCATCATCCAAACAATTCCAACTAAGATTAATAATTCGTTTTCAAAAATTTTAGTAATGTCCATTTTCATACCTATGGTAACGACCAACACATAAATGAACACAGAGCCAATTTTAGAAGCCCCCACTCCCTCTAGATTACGAGCTTTGGTGAAGGATAACACAAAGCCAAAAACTGTTGCCAACACCACCATCCAGAAAAAATAGTTAGACAAAGTGTCTTGTTCAGGTGTAGCAGTGTATTGCGCAAAAAAGGTGGATAAGTTATCGGCTGAAAAATGGGCTATAGCTACGGCTCCAAAAACAACTCCTGCCATAATCATGTAATCTTTCAATGTAGCCTGTCTCGAAACAGAGAGTTGAAAATCATCCATTTTCTGAATTAACTCATCAATCGCTGTATTGTCAGCCTTTAACCATTTATCAATTCGTTTTCTTTTCTCGATGCCAAACAACACCAATGCCATCCAAATATTTGCCACTACGATATCAACCGTAATCATCGCACCATATAAGGATTCTTTGTATTTGTAAATTTCAAACATAGCTGTTTGATTTGCACCTCCTCCAATCCAACTTCCTGCTAAAGTTGCCAATCCTCTCCATGTCGCCTCATTTCCTTCTCCACCAACTGTATGAGGACTAAACAGTGAAAATATCCAAACCGCAGTTACACCCCCTATTATGATTCCTACAGTTCCTGTTAGAAACATAATTAAACTTTTTGGTCCAAGATTGACCAATCCTTTGATGTCAATACTTAAGGTCATCAAAATTAAACTGGCTGGCAACAAGTAATCTCGAGCCATAGGATAAAGCTTTGAGTATTCAGAAGAAATAACACCTAATGAAGTCAGAATAGCTGGGATGAAATAACAGAGAAAAAGAGCTGGAATTATTGTATAAAACTTGGTCCAAAATCGACTGTTTTTGTACGATGACGTGTAAAAAATGAACGCTAACACTAAGAACAAAATTCCAAAAACAACACGATCGTCTTTAAACAACGGAGGTTCTGGCAATTTTTCAATGATGGATACTTTTAATTGACCTGTGTGATTTCCCGCAAATTGAAGTGTATCTGACTGCTGAAAAGCGGTGAGTTTAAAAACAATCGCTTCTCCCTTACCTGGATTTTTCAACAAAATATCTTCGAGAAGTGTCAAATTAAAAACCGCTTCATTCAATTTTATCTCAAACCGATCAGCTTGATCGAAAACTCTTCTGTGTTGATCATTGAACACAACTAAAATTCCTTTTCGAGTCTCAACCAGTTTTAAAGAAGAAGCATTGAAATCAACCGTTGCTATAGTATCTGCTATTTCAAGAGGGATACGTTCTGAAAATACGATAAGTGAATCCTTTCCATCGGTTACCAAGGTTTCAGCTTGTCCAAAAATTTCAAATGAACACAAAAAAATCAATCCTAAAAACAAGTATTTCATCATACCATGCAAGTTTATGAGTCACGAAGATATCATTTTGAATTCAAAAATACTTATTGAAATAATTTGTATTTTTAGAGGATGAAACATTTAGCTTTTCTGAGCATTTTTATTTTATTACTCGGATGTAAAAAGAAAGCCATTGAATTTGTCATTGAAGGTCAAGTAATCGATCTTTCTTTCAATAGCGCTCAAACAGGAGGTTCGCTTAAATTGTATAAAATTCCAGCTGGAGGAGGTGGAGAAGATTTGGTATCAAGCACTTTTCCTGATGCAATTGGAAGGTATGTGTTTAGATTTGAACGCGACAAATCCGAAAAATACATTATTCGCTATGAGCGTGAAGGTTACTACAATGAAGAAAAAATAGTTTTTTTTTCTGCACTCTCTACTAACGAACCATTTCAATTGGACTTTCAGACAGAAGCCCAATCACGGATAAACTGGATTATTTCTAACGTTGAACCCAATCTATCTAGTGATAAAGTTGTCATTCAAAAACTTAATGGGCGAACTGATTGTAAGGATTGTTGCGATAATACGTCGTATGAGTACGCTGGCCCAACTGTCAAAGATACATTGTCTTGTGTTGTAAATGGGAACAGGTATGTACGCTTTTATGTCGTGAATTTATCTGAAAACGTGTACTTAGATTCAGTGTACTGTACCGCATTTGGAAATGTTAATTATATCGTTAATTTTTGAAAATACACCTTTATGTGTTAAATTTAGCGATTAAACCCATGTAAGTATTATGAAACATTCAATTCTCTTTTTAGCCATTTTATGGTTAACTCCTTTTTACAATTTAGCACAAGAAACTATTTTACCAAAATGGCTTACAGAAAGTGAACGTGAAGAAGTTCCATTTTACACTCACCCTCAATCAAATAGAGGAATAACAGATTTACCTCAAGGTTCTGAAATTCGCACACCTGGAGAGTGGGAAGAAATGCAGGCTGTGGTAATCAGTTGGACATCATTCCCCTCTATACACAGACAATTGGTAAGTCATATTCAAAAAGAGTGTGAAGTATGGATTGTAACGCCAGACTCAAATTCTGTGAAAAATAACATCACTTCGAATGGAGGTAATTTAACCAATGTGAAATTCATACACGCCCCTGTTAACAGTATTTGGGTAAGAGATTATGGACCAAATTCAGTGTATTTAGCCGGAGTAGACTCGCTAGTTCTCGTGGATTGGATTTACAATAGACCTCGCTTAGCTGATAACGCCGTTCCTGATTCAGTCGGAAATCAAATGGGAATACCTGTATACTCCTCTTCACTTGCGCCAAATGATTTAGTACACACAGGAGGAAATTTTATGGCTGATGGATTTGGAATTGGATTTTCCTCCCTTCTTGTAGATGACGAAAATGATGGATCAGATTTTAGTCAACAGGCCAAAACAAGTGCAGAAGTGGATGAATTGATGCGAAAGTACATGGGAATTGATACCTACATTAAAATGCCCACCCTTCCCTACGACGATATTCACCACATCGACATGCACATGAAGTTGTTGGATGAAGAAACATTGCTAATTGGAGAGTTTCCACAAGGAGTATCTGATGGACCTCAGTTAGAGCTAAACATACAATACATACGGGATAATTACCTTTCTGTGTTTGGAACACCTTATAAAATCATTCGCATTCCGATGGTTCCTTCCAATAATGGAAACTATCCAAGTGGATCATGGGGTGAACCTTATTACAGAACCTACGCAAATAATTTGATTGTCAATAAAACTGTAATTGTACCTGTTTATAGAGCACAATTTGACACAACAGGTCTTCGTATCATTCGTGATGCAATGCCTGGATACAATGTAGTGGGTATAGATGTAGATAATTCAGGAGCGAACTTAATTGCGCAAGGTGGAGCCATTCATTGTATTACAAAAGAAATTGCGGTAAACGACCCATTATTGATATCACATCAAAAATTAGTAGATACGTTTGATGACCTTAACCCTTATCAAGTTCAAGCATTAATTAAACATAAAAGCGGAATCCAATCAGCTCATTTGTTTTATAAATTAAGTGAGGCCGCACCATATACTTCTATACCAATGACTAACTTGGCAAGTGATACATGGTCAGCGCTTATACCTGCACAACCAGTAGGTACTGAAATTTTCTATTATATAGAAGCTCAATCTATATCAGGCAAAACACAGGTAAGACCTATTGTAGCACCAGACGGATATTTTCACTTCAACGTTTTGGGTGAAACAACTGCTGGATTATTCGATTCCTCCCCTTCTCCTTTTCAACCATTATTTCCTAATCCATCAAAAGGATTAACCTGTATTCCGATGGATAATGCCCACTCATTTACTGGAAAACTTTATTTAATTGATCAAATTGGTCGAGAAGTTGAAACGATACATGAAGGTGAGTTTAAGGCGGGTGAACGAAAATACTTTATAGATGTCACGAACTACCCTTCTGGCATTTACACAGTTATTCTCGACTCTAAACAAGGTGTGTTTACTCAAAAGTTAGCTGTGCAATAGGGTGATGTTTCAAACTTGCGTGTGATGAAATGTCGGGTAAGTTCAATTAGTAAATGATATTGAAATTTAGTGCTTCGAATTGCTGTAGGATTGTAAATTCTGCGGAGCGGGATAACCAAATAAAAACTAATACAAATCCCGAACTACTTCTCAGTACCGGGGTTTGTATTCATTATTCAGACTTTAAGGGTTTTCCATTATCCGCTTTTAATTGACAAGCATTTACTATTGTTAAATCCGGTTGACCGGGATTGGTTGAAGATTGCTGGATAGTGTAAGATTTAAAATCGCATTCAGCTTTCAGGCTGTTTTCTTTTCCTTTGTTATTTACATACTCAACCGATGTTTCAACTGTTTCAGGGTAATCGACATTGTTGTAAGAATAGCCTGGGTGAACTACAGTTTTTGTGCAATAACATGTGTAATTTTTCTTACATCCAACAAATACAACTGTTGAAATCAAAAATAAAGGGATTATTTTTCTCATAATTAAGGTATTAAATTTACTCCAAAAGAAGCTATTTTTTCTAGCACACAAAATTAATAAATCTACTAAGTACATGACCAAATTTCAAATATATTTATAAGCATCTTAAAATCAGAGTTAAGAAGATTGTTTGCGATAAAAATCTAAGCCCTATTTGAAAATGCTTCCCGCACCGCTGGATTTGCAATTCCTTCGGTGATATTCTAAAGACGTATGCTCAATCTACCTCCCCCAACGAAAATTGAAAAAATTGCTTTTGGTTCGGAGTTAATTGTTTATCTTGAATTGAAAAAAATCAGTAGTTTAGCAAGTGAGAAACACAACGATTGGTTAGGTTTGGATAACTTCTAATAAGAATTTTATAAATGAGATTGAAATATGGTGCTTCGAATTGCCTCAGGATTGCAAATCCTGAGGAGCGGGGAGATTTTCTTATGATGTCTGGCTCTCAAGTTTCTATAGGTGTTGGAACTCCCGGTGTGAGTGGTGGAGTTTCGCAAGGCAAAACAATAATCCATTAGTTTAATCTTAAAATGAATATGTTTGATTTTTTGTTCTCAAAGCGTGTTACAATCCCTGTTACCATTATCGTGTTAATGGCAACACTTATTTCTGCGCTATATCAAATTTTTTATGTTGATACTCCAGAAAAAAGAAGACTTAAAGCGGTTAATAACTCTAATATTGTTAAATATGATGATTTTATATCTGATACAATTTGTGATATAGAAACTATTGTTTTTCAAAAGTATCTTTTTTGTTCTTATGATAAAGGGTGTTATTTTGGAAATGATGATACTGAGTTGATTGGTAGAACTGAGATAGAAATTAATGACTTTATACAAATGGGAAAGACTATATTGAAAAAATCTTCAAAAAGTTCGATTGCTAGGTTCATTAATGGTCAAGATACGTTAACCGTGAGGTATAAAATATATCCTGAAAATGGTGCATTATATGATGGTGAAGTTTTAAGGTAAAGTGGCAGCTCCCGGACTAACAGCTTGGGTAATGTACCAAACTTGCACCTAATAAAATGTCGCCATTGTGCTGGTATAAAAAATGAATCCCCTATTTTCAATTTACAAAAACAAAAAAGACCACTCTTTACGAATGATCTCTTGTTTCTTGTGGCGCGGGGGAGATTTGAACTCCCGACCTCAGGGTTATGAATCCTGCGCTCTAACCAACTGAGCTACCGCGCCTCAGTTGTATATTATCTTTTGCGGGTGCAAATATAATAGCTTTTTTTAATTAAACTAAACTAGGAACGATCTTCCTCAAACAAAATTTTTGTGTTATGCTTCAATGTTCTGAAAAACAAAGAAATAAATAATGCAACACCGATTACAATTCCATACGAATGATAGTATACAAACCCTCCATTCAGTACCGCGTCCCTGAAAATATCGATAAAGACAAACCCAATTATGGTTGCTGAAACACCCGAATATTCTCTACGTAAAATCGTTTTTAACGAAAATGGAATAGCTGATTTTTCGTAATTTTTAAACGAAGGAAAAAAAGCAGGAACAGAAAGTGACCAATCTACATAGTCTTGCCCAAATTTGCGTTCTAAAAACCGCTCTTCAGCATACATTATTCGCTCATAATACAACCAAAACAAGAGACTTACAACAATAAAAAACCAAAAATTAAATACGTAAATGACAATACCTATCCACATTAAATAATTACCTAGATACAAAGGGTGTCTAACAGTAGAATAAATTCCTTTGGTATTAAGCGCTTCGGCAACCTGCTCCTTGGTGTTTCTTCCTGACGTATTTTTATTCGAGGTACCAATAGCTATAGACCTTACCACAAGTCCCAAAAATGAAATAAATGCCGCAAAACCTAATAACCAACAATATAGCTGACTATCCGTTGCCATAAATGAATAATCGGTAAAATAAATTGCTGGAATAGCAGCAAAAAAGAGCACAACAGGAATTTGTCCTCTATACTTAAATAAAAAGTTTCCTGAATTTTCGAAAGAATGTAATAACGCCATCTAAAGTTTTTTTGTATATTTCAGCTTTACAATAATTTTGCGAAGTTAAAATAATTAATTCGTTCGTACATGTCAGAAAAAAAGAAATATGAATTAGAATACCTTTTGAAAGCTTCTCCTAAGGTTTTATATAGTTTAGTATCTACCCCAAGTGGGCTAAGTGAATGGTTTGCGGATAATGTCAATGTAAGTAAAGATGATATATATACGTTTATTTGGGATGGAACAGAAGAAGAAGCACGTCTGATTTCAAACCGAAATGGCGAATGTATAAAATGGCAATGGTTAGCTGATGAAGAGGATGATGAAAAAACATATTTCGAATTCCGGGTAACGACTGATCCTATGACTAAACTTACATTGTTCTATGTCACTGATTTTGCTGAAGAAGACGAAATTGAAGAAGCGAAATCGCTATGGGAATCACAAATCAATGAATTAAAACGCATCATTGGCGCTTAGCTTAAAGAAAGTCAATTAACTTTGTGCTTTCGAATTTTTCACTGTGAAGAAACTATACTTATTTAGTCTCAAGTCGTTCATCGGACCATTTATCGTGACATTGTTCATTTCAATGTTCATTTTGGTCATGCAGTTTTTTTGGAAATACATTGACGACTTAATGGGCAAAGGACTTGAATTCCACATTATTTTAGAATTACTCGTCTATGTTTCTGCACACTTAATTCCCCTAGCCCTCCCCCTAGCCGTTCTGCTATCCTCTATTATGACATTGGGTAACCTAGCTGAAAACAATGAGCTAACTGCATTGAAAGCTTCAGGTCTATCACTCTATCGGATTATGAGGCCACTAATGACCTTCATGATAGTCCTATCCCTAATTACATTTTATTTCTCCAACTACGTTATCCCAGTTGCCAATCTAAAGATGCGTACGCTGATATATGACATTCAACAAACTAAAATATCACTCGCATTAAAACCAGGTTCTTTTTCGCGTGAAATAACCGGATTTAGTATCAAAATTCAGCGTGGTAAAGACAATACGTTTGAGGAAATCACAATTTATGATGAAACTAATCCCGAATTTATTCGAGTGATTAAAGCAGAAAGTGGTGAAATGTATCGTTCTCCCAAAGGAGACTTCATGCTATTCAAATTGGTAAATGGGTATATGAATGAAGAATTACCGTCTTCAGTTCCAACATTTGACAAAGATGGTAAACCAAACTATGCCGAATTTAAACCCGCACGCAAATCCAACTTCGAAACAGCTACCATGAAGCTTGATTTATCAGGATTTCAAATTGAACGTACCAATGAAGAGCTCTTCAAAAATCAATTTGAAATGATGAATATATTTCAGTTAACTGACGCTGTAGATTCAACAATTATCAAATACAAAGAACTCGCAACAACCTTTGCTACTGGGAATTTGAATGACCATATTTACTACCTTGCTGTGGACTACAATAAATCAAGATCAGCCAGACCAAACCAAGCGCAAAAAAATGATTCAACACAAGTTGTACCAATCAAATTAAACGATCTCAATGAATCCCAACTAAATGTCGCCTACAACGAAGGTATAAATCGAATACGAAGAAGACTTCAAAACATTGAAAGTCAACGCGCTTTATTGACCAACAAAAAAGAAGAGCTCATCAAAATTGATTCTGAGTTTCACAAAAAATTTGCTTTAAGTATTTCGATTTTCATTCTATTTTTCATAGGCGCTCCCCTCGGCGCTATTGTTCGAAAAGGAGGATTTGGAGCTCCCGTAGTGATTGCTGTACTACTATTTATGGTATACTATGTCATTACGATAACAGGTGAAAACATGTTGAAATCAGGTGTGGTCACTCCGTGGATAGGTGTTTGGCTAGCTTCTTTCGTGCTTACACCATTTGCCATATATCTCAATATCCGAGCGGCAAATGATCAGCCTTTAATAGGGTCAATAAAGCTTCCAACTATTTTTAAACGTCTGAAAAAGAAATGATGCGCACGTTGCAAATAGCTCATAAACCACCCTACCCTAAATTAGACGGAGGTTGTGTCGCTATTGCTGCTATGCACAATACCTTAGCTTCATTTTCCGAAGTTAATTTAGCCTTTATTACTACGCACAAACATCCATTTGTTGCAACCGAATTTCCAGTAGAAATTCAGCGTAAAATAAAAGCCCACAGACACCTAAACGCTTCGCCTACTCTATTTGGGTTTATCAAGTCATTCGTTACTCGAAAATGCTATTTAACTTCGCGTTTTTACTCACGTTCATTTGAAAAAGAATTAGTCAAATTAATCGATGACAACAAACCAGATTTCATACTACTAGAAAGTGTTTTTTTAGCTGATTACATCAATACGTTGAAGCAAACTGGAACCAAAATTTTACTTCGTACACACAATGTCGAATCGGCAATATGGAAATCAAAAAGCAACCACACCTCATTTTTTAAACGCTTGCTTTTTCTTCACTTTTCACGCTCTATACACCAACTTGAAGTGAATGCATGTAAATCTGTTGATGGTATCATAGCTATTTCACAACGTGAACTTGAATTTATTGCACAACATCAAATTTCAACTCCCCACATATTAATACCAATGGGAATTACTGAAACGAATCAGTATTCTTCCTATCAACGTTCTTTTTTTCACCTCGGCGCAATGGATTGGGAGCCAAATAAAAGAGGCACAGATTGGTTGGTTGATAAGGTTTGGCAAAAGGTATATCAAACCACTCAATCTCAATTACATCTTGCGGGAAAAAGCCTTCAACAGACTGAATACAATAACATAGAAGGTGTATACAATCACGGAGAAATAAACAATGCGCACGCATTTATGTGTCAACATGGAATTCTTGTAGTACCCTTGTTTTCGGGCAGTGGAATTCGAATTAAAATAATGGAAGCGGGATTACATAAAACACCCGTAATTGCCACCCCAAAAGCTGTAGAAGGATTAAACTTAATTCCTGAAACACATTATTTAGAAGCTACAACAGAAGCAGAATTTTATACGCAAATGACTCGTTTAGTTAACGATATAAAATTGCAACAACAATTAGGAACCTCGCTTCACGCACACATTATTGATCAATTTCATTACACTAAACTCAATCAACGATTAATTGAATTCTGTCAATCCATATAAACCAAAGCTGGTCATCATGCTATCTCGCTTTCCTTTTCCAACTGAAAAAGGAGATAAACTGAGGGCATATCATCAATTGCAAGAACTTGCTCAATATTGGGAAATACACTTAATCTGTTTGACTGAGCATACTGTTTCGAATACGCAACAAGAAAAAATTAAACCATTTGTTAAATCACTCCATATTTATCACCTAAATCGTTTCTTAATTCTGTGGAATGTTTTCCTGCAGTTTTTTGGCAACAAACCTTTTCAGGTGGGTTATTTTTATCAAAAACGAATTCATCAAAAAGTTAAATTATTACTTGAAGACATAAAGCCTAATCATATTTACACACAGCTTATTCGAACAACAGAATACGTCAAAAATTACCACGACTGTAAAAAAACACTCGACTATATGGATACACTTAGCGCAGGTATGAAACGCCGTGTCGCTACCGAACCTTTTTATAAAAAATGGTTTTTTAAAGCTGAATGGAAACGATTGGCACGATATGAAAACCTCGTGTTTGATTACTTTGATATTCACACCATTATTTCAGAGCAAGATAGAGACTTGATTGCACATCCCAGTAGAGCAAAAATTATTGTCATTCCAAATGGTGTGGATAAACAGTATTTTGATCGTACAATAGACAGACCTACACCTGAATTCGATATTGTATTTACAGGAAATCTAAGTTACCCTCCTAATGTGGAAGCCGTAAAATTCATTGCCACAAAATTAAAACCTGAGGCATTAAAACAAGGATTAAATCTGAAAATACTCATATCGGGGGCAAACCCTTCAGCAGAAATATTGAAGTTTAGCAACGAAGTCGAAATCACGGGATGGGTTGAGGATATTCGAGACAGTTACGCCAAAGGAAAACTATTTGTAGCCCCAATGTTTATTGGTTCTGGGCTTCAAAACAAGCTATTGGAAGCAATGGCCATGAAGTTGCCTTGTATCACTACCCCACTAGCAAACAATGCCTTAGGAGCTTCTTCATCCGAAATTTGTTTAGCTGAAACGCCCGAAGAGTTTATACAATGGATTAGTATGTTACTAAACGATCAGCAATTTTCATTAAACTTGGCTGAAAATGGTTGTAGGTTTGTGCAACAACACTTTGATTGGCAACAAACTACAGCAAAACTTTCACACAAAATGCTTTCTACTATTTGAATGTAAAAAGACCTAAACAACAACAAATACCGCCTAATCATCATTAAAATTTCAATCCAACTATACTTGTTCGTCTGAAACTACTGAAATATACTTAACTTTGCACTCCAATTCAAGTGTTATGAGTAACAAATTAAATACAATTGAAGAAGCATTAGCGGATCTTCGAGCAGGAAAAGTCATCATTGTAGTAGACGATGAGGATAGAGAGAATGAAGGAGATTTCATTGCTGCGGCAGAAAAGGCGACACCTGAAATGATTAATTTCATGGCTACGCACGGTCGTGGATTAATTTGTACACCACTAACTGAAGAACGTTGTGATGAATTGGATTTAAACCTCATGGTTGCGAACAATACGGTATTGCATCACACTCAATTTACAGTTTCTGTTGACCTTATTGGACATGGATGTACTACTGGTATTTCAGCACAAGATAGAGCTAAAACCATTTTATCCCTTGTAGACCCCAATACCAAACCTTTTGATCTTGGACGACCTGGACACATTTTTCCACTACGCGCAAAAAAAGGCGGAGTATTAAGAAGAACTGGACATACAGAAGCATCCGTAGATTTAGCTCGACTTGCTGGATTTCAACCAGCTGGAATTCTAGTCGAAATATTAAATGAGGATGGAACTATGGCTAGGCTTCCCCAACTGATGGAAGTCGCTAAGAAATTTGATCTTAAAATCATTTCAATCGAAGATTTGATTCAATATCGCTTACAAACGGAAACACTTATTGAACGAGAAGTTGACGTTAAAATGCCAACTGTCTATGGAGATTTTCAATTGTATGCATTCAAACAAACAACAAACGATCAAGAACATTTAGCGCTAGTAAAAGGAGAATGGACTGAAGACGAGTCTATCCTAGTTCGTGTTCACTCATCTTGTATGACTGGTGATATTTTTGGCTCGTGTAGATGTGATTGCGGACCTCAATTACAGAAGGCTATGCAAATGATTGATGAGGCTGGAAAAGGAGTTATCGTATACATGAATCAAGAAGGGAGAGGAATTGGATTACTCAATAAACTAAAAGCTTATAAGCTTCAAGAAGAAGGACTAGATACCGTTGAAGCAAATGTGAAACTTGGATTCAAAATGGATCAACGGGATTATGGAATTGGTGCTCAAATTTTACGTGATTTAGGAGTCAAAAAAATGAAGCTTTTATCCAATAACCCAAAAAAACGAACTGGATTAACAGCTTACGGAATTGAAATTATCGAAAATGTAGCACTTGAAATTGAGAGCAACATGCACAATGAATTGTATCTCAAAACAAAACGTGATAAAATGGGTCACTCTTTAAAGCAATTGAAGTAGTTTATTGTAGTTTTTATTCACAAAAAAACTAATTCTCTCCCGCAAACAAAAATTTATTGGGTGAAACAAGGTTTGTTTTAACCGCATACATTACAATTCCTGCTGTGTTCTTCACACCAAGTTTAGCCATAATGTTTTTACGATGCGTATTAATTGTATGCGTAGATAAATGAATCATATCTGCAATCTGACCATTTGTATGTCCTTCAGCAATTAAAACAATAATTTCCATCTCGCGTTCAGACAAGGTTATCGCTTCACAACTAAACGATTCAAAATCTATATCATCGACATTAATTGAAGCTTTTTGAATCGTTTCCAAAATTTGACCACAAAAAAACTTATTCCCTTTTGCTGTTTCTTTAACCGAGTTAATGATTTCAGAAATATCGCAATCTTTCTTAATGTAACTCTGAACACCACCTCTCAATGCATCAACTAAAGTTTGAGCAGATTGTTCTGGTGTAATCGCTACAAAACGTACTTGTGGAAATGTATTCAAAATTTTAGGTATCGTGTCTATCGAAAAACCATATGCTGTATAATCGATTAACACAACTGCTGGCCCAAATGACTTAAGCTGTGCAGCTAGTTCATCCGCATCATGAGCTTCACCAATAATATTCAAATCTTGCTCATTTGAAAGAATGGTTCGCAGTCCAATTCGAACAATATCGTTACTATCTGCTAAAATGATGTTCATTATTTAGAATAATTATAAACAAATATAGTAACGAAAAATCAGAATACAAGAAAAAATAAAAATGGTAATATTAAATCTTAAATAAACCTGAAACAATGAGCTCATTTACAAGTGATAATTGAAATAATACATTTTTTTAAAAAAAATCCCACACCAAAACATTCAATGATATTACTTCTACATTAAAAATTCCATTCACTACCATTCAATCAATAAATAAACCATTCAGCCTTTTTCTAGTATATTTTAACATTTTTTCACTAACTATGTGCTTTCAAAAAACACGCTTAAAGAATGAGGTCATATATACTTGCAGTTTTCTTATTATTCACAACATATTCAGCACTGGCACAAGACTTTATAGTTCGAGGTTTTATCTATGAACAAGAAACTGGAGAACCCGCACCTTTTACAAAAGTACGTATCGTTGAGTTAAACCAAGGTGCAGTAACGGATCTTAATGGTTTTTTCTCGATACCCAAACTTCCAAAAGGAGAATTCACTCTTGAAATCACCAATATTCAATTTCAAACAATAACCGAAAAAATCACAACTGAAGCTACAGGTATTAAAGATGTACGTTATGAATTAGCTACAGGCTCTGTCTTAACTGAAATAGAAGTTACAGCTGAGGAAAAACAAAAAACAACTAATGTTCAAACATCAGTTGTTAAAATGGACCAAAAAAGTATTGAACGAATTCCTAGTATTGGTGGTGAGGCGGATGTTATTGCCGCTTTTAGTATAACACCTGGAGTTGTAACGACGGGTGACCAAGGTGGGCAGTTGTATGTACGGGGAGGTACGCCAATTCAAAATAAAATTTTATTGGACGGTATGACCATCTACAACCCCTTCCACTCCATTGGTTTTTTCTCTGTGTTTGATACTGAGGTTATCAAAAACGTAGATATATACACGGGAGGTTTTTCATCAAAATTTGGTGGACGTATTTCATCTATTATGGACGTTACATATCGTGATGGAAACAAAAAGAAATTAGGAGGAAAGGTTTCGCTTTCCCCATTTATAGGTCGAGCAGTATTTGAAGGACCGTTGTATAAGGATAAAGACGGCACAGGAAAGGCTGGGACGTTCATTTTTAGTGCAAAAAGGTCACTCCTTGACGCTTCTTCCACTACCATATACCCCTATGTGAATGATGGAGAAGGATTGCCTTTTACATTTACGGACTTGTACGGGAAAATGACTTTTAGCGCTGGTTCGGGAGCCAAGGTTAGTTTGTTTGGTTTTGGATTTAATGACCGTGTAAATTATGATAATATTGCAGATTTAAGATGGAGCTCGTATGGTGGTGGAATGAATTTCTCGCTAGTGCCAGGGAATTCACCCGTCTTCATTGAAGGACACTTGAATGCTTCAAACTACACGTTAAGTCTTGAAGAAAATCTGTTACAACCTAGAACTAGCTCAATTTTTGGATTTGATTTAGGATTTGATTTTACCTATTTCTTGAAAAACTCAAGTGAATTAGCTTACGGTATTAACGTCGGTGGATTCAATACTAACTTCGAAACATTTAATGAATTGGGAAGAAGAATCGGTGATGAAAATTTCACAATCGAAGTTGGTGCATATTTGAATTACCGAATTGTCAAAAACCGATTTGTTTTTGAACCAGGATTTAGAGCACAATATTATGCCACATTGAACACTTTATCTCCTGAACCTCGATTAGGAATCAAATATAATGCGTCTGAAATATTTAGATTAAAAGCTTCTGGAGGTCGTTATTCTCAAAACTTTACAAGTGCTAGCTCTGACAGAGATGTAGTAAATCTATTCAACGGTTTCTTGTCTGCTCCTACTAACGTGCAAAACACATTTGTAACGCAAGATGGTAAAACGATAACAGATATTCGCAATGGACTTCAATATGCATGGCATGCTGTACTTGGATTTGAACTTGATATCACTAAACGTTGGAGTTTAAATGTGGAGGGGTATTACAAAGACTTCACTCAGCTTTCCAACATCAATATGAATAAGTTATATGATGACATTGTTGCCTTTAACCAAATTGACGATGTGTATAAAAAAGACTTTATTATTGAAAATGGTGCCGCTTATGGTGTGGACTTTTTATTAAAATATTCGACTAGTCGATTTTTCGTATGGACAGTTTATTCACTAGGAAAAGTAACACGTTGGGATGGATTTACCGAATATGCTCCCGTGTTCGATAGACGCCACAATGCAAACATAGTGTTAACTTACCTATTTGGGAAAAAGAAGGACATAGAGCTTTCTATTCGCTGGAATTATGGCTCAGGTCTTCCGTTTACACCTACTAAAGGATTTTATCAAGGCGAGCCTATGGCTGGTGGTGTATCAACAGATTATACTGCTACCAATCCTTCTAATTTTGAAACATTGCTTGGGGATATTAATACGGAACGTCTTCCTGATTACCATCGCTTGGATATCACTGGAAAAAAACAATTTAATTTCAAGAACAAAACAACTATGGAATTGATCGTGGGAATTACCAATGTATATAATCGTCAAAATATTTTCTATGTCAATCGCGCGACAAACGAAAAGATTTACCAACTCCCTATTTTACCAAGTATTGGTTTAAGCTATAAATTCTAAAAAAAACTGAGGATTAGTTAGTTCTGTCTAGTTGAAAAAATCTTCTAACGATTAGGCTAAAGTCCAAAACAGTGTATAAAACGTTAAGCCTTGTCCAATACTTTTTTATCAAACACGATTGGACCTAGTGGCATAATCGCTGCGATGAAACCAAATATATAAAATCTAAACGGCCACTTATTTGTCATTCCCTCTACCAGTAACAAACCTACATACGACATAAACAATACACCATGTGCCCAACCAGTGTATTTCACCACAACATCAATTCCCATGATGTATTTTATTGGCATAGCAATAAGCAATAGTATTAAATAAGAAGTCGCTTCAGCATATCCAACTTTTCGAAGTAAACTATATTTCTTTTTCATGAGAATTAATTTGTTGTACAAATTTAAGGGTATTACACCACATTACTACTATCATTTTTACGAAACTATATGTATATTTGGCAAGCTATAAAATATCATAAAAATGGGAATCAGTAAAGACCAACTTGAATTTAACATCAACGAAGACTACATGAAGCTGAAAATTGCTGCTTTACAGCAAGAGTTAAATAAAATTTACCTCGGTGGTGGTCAAAAACGTATTGATAAACTACACGAAAAAGGTAAACTTTCGGCTCGTGAACGCATTGATATACTTTTGGATAAAGATACACCACGATTTGAAGTTGGTGCCCTTGCTGGTTATGGAATGTACAAAGAACACGGGGGATGCCCTTCTGGTGGTGTTGTCATTGTAATTGGATACGTTTCTGGCAAACAATGTATTGTAGTAGCTAATGACGCTACTGTTAAAGCAGGTGCTTGGTTTCCAATTACAGGTAAAAAGAACTTACGTGCGCAAGAAATTGCCATGGAAAATAATTTACCCATCATCTATTTAGTTGATTCTGCTGGTGTCTATCTTCCCATGCAAGATGAAATTTTTCCAGACAAAGAACATTTTGGGCGAATTTTCAGAAATAATGCCATCATGTCATCTCGTGGCATCGTTCAAATCGCTGCTATTATGGGGTCTTGTGTCGCTGGAGGTGCTTATTTGCCCATCATGTCAGACGAAAGCTTAATTGTAAACAAAACAGGTTCTATTTTTCTTGCAGGATCATATCTTGTGAAAGCCGCAATTGGCGAAACAATTGATAATGAAACACTAGGCGGCGCAATTACGCATACCGAGATTTCGGGCGTATGTGACTACAAGTCTGAAAATGACGAAGAATGTCTAATGACAATTCGTGACATCATGGATAAAATCGGTCATTTTGAAAATGCAGGTTTTGACCGAAAAGAGGTTATTACGCCAAAACAAGATGCGAAAGATATCTATGGTATTCTACCAAAAGATCGTTCGAAACCATACAACATGCGCGATATTTTAAAAACCATCGTGGATGATTCTAAACTAACTGAATACAAAGCGGACTATGGTAAAACGTTAATTTGTGCGTATGCTCGAATTGATGGTTGGAGTGTTGGTATCGTGGCGAACAACCGTGAATTAACCAAAAATAAAAAAGGCGAAATGCAATTTGGTGGAGTAATATACTCTGATTCTGCCGATAAAGCAGCGCGCTTCATTATGAATTGTAACCAAAAAAATATTCCACTCATTTTCTTCCAAGATGTTTCTGGTTTTATGGTTGGTTCTAAAAGTGAACATGGTGGTATCATTAAAGACGGTGCCAAAATGGTAAATGCTATGGCTAATTCTGTTGTGCCTAAATTTACTGTAATTGTAGGGAATTCTTACGGTGCTGGAAATTACGCAATGTGTGGAAAAGCTTATGATCCTCGCTTAATCGTTGCATGGCCAACTTCTGAATTAGCGGTAATGTCTGGAGCTTCTGCCGCAAAAACACTGCTTCAAATTGAGGTTTCTACCATGAAAGCAAGAGGTGAAGAAATTACACCAGAACGGGAAAAAGAATTATACGACACCATTAAATCGCGATACGACGAGCAAATTTCACCTTATTATGCAGCGTCTCGAATTTGGACAGATGCAATAATTGACCCTGCTGATACACGAAAAGTGTTATCCATTGGAATTGAAATGGCAAATCACAAAAAAGCAGAGCGTGCTTACAACGTTGGCGTTATACAAACATGATGCTTAAGTGGGATACAGTTCCTTTCGCAGCATTAAATGCGTATGAGTTTCATGCGATCATTCAACTTCGAATCGCAATTTTTGTAGTGGAGCAAAATTGTCCTTACCAAGAATTGGATGGAAAAGATATAGATGCTTTTCATATTCTTGGTAAAGATAATGATATGTTAATTGCAACAGCTCGAATACTCAAAAAAGGTGTTTCATACCCCGAATGGTCTATTGGTAGAGTTGTAGTCGCAGAAACACATCGTGAAAATAAAGTAGGATATGAGTTAATGAACCACGCCATACGCTTTATTCATAACATAGAACCGAATGCTGCAATTCGTATATCGGCACAATCTCATTTAGAAGCATTTTATATGCAATTTGGATTTGTTTCTACTGGAAAAAAATATGACGAAGATGGTATACCACATGTAGAAATGCTAGGCGAATTCAACTAATAAGCTTTCTTTGTTGAAAATCAATTTGTATACTAATACATTAAACCAAAAAGCCAAACAGGAATCATTCTTCCAATCCCTACTTCAATATTGTCTTTGGCTACATAACTATTTTCCAATGTAGCGAGTTGTTTTTTACCTTTATTTTTTCCACCAATTTCAAAAGTATATGTTTTATCTATCAAAAAATCAGCTGTTTCAGAGCGATTTATTTCGTACAAACCTTTGAACTGATTTAGAAAAAATGTTTCTCTCACATTCCCTAGATTGGTATTCTCTTTTGCTAATGCATACATCAAATTGGTGTTATTAAGATATAATTTCTCTGGTTTTGTCAAGACTCCAATACCAGAATTATCTTTATACAATTCGTTTAATAACCCTGCACGTTCTAAAATCTTTATACTCTGTACCAGCATATTACGTGTCACACCTACTTTTTCACTTAATTTTGTAATGTTAGGGGTAAATGGAGCACTTGAAGCAACTGTAACAAGTAGTTTTTTTAGTTTTATCAACGTATCATATTGTAAGTCTTCAACTGCATTAATATCTACTTCGATTATGAGGTTAATGGTGTTATGTAATTTTTGAAAATATTGACTTTCATTTTCTTTATAATAGGGATATACGCCTATTTTTAGGTACTTTTCAAACAAAGGTAATGGTTTGATTTTCCCCAAAAGTTCAGTTGCAATTTGATTGTGATTATTCAAAATTTCTAAAAACGAATATACAGTAAGTTGTTTTTTTGTTTCAAATGCAATAAACTCTCTAAAAGATAATTCTTTCAAATTATACGAAACAGCTCTACGGCTCAAATCAGATTCTGATTTGTAAATTTCAAGCATCGAAGAAGATGTGAAAATGATATTAAGCTCAGGAAAATTATCATAAATCAATTTTATCTCTCTCGACCAATCAGGGTATTTATGGACTTCGTCAAGTAATAAATGTGTACCTCCAAACTGTGAAAATTGCTTAGCTAGGTTATACAGTTTATTGTCAAAAAAATAGATATGATCCATACTTACATATAGGGTTGATTGTAGAGGCAATTTAATTTTTGCTAATTGTAACAGTAAAGTTGTTTTGCCGGCTCCCCTAGCTCCTTTTACTGCGATTAAACGATTATTCAAATCAATTTGCGCCACAAGATAGCGTTGAAATTCTAACGAAATTCGGGCAATTTTTGTTTGAAACTCGACAATTAAATCTTCCATTTTGCTTGTTTTAAAAAGCAAATATACGTAATTTCGCTTTACACAAAAAGCATTTTATATGATTTATTGCTTTTTACACAGAGCGATAATTAACGATTAGTACTAAAAAAACTTGGGGAAAGAGTTTATTTCATTGAAAAATAACACGAAAATTAAGCCATTAAAACTCTCCAATGCTAATTCACAAAATCCCAACAAAGTCCTAAGCGCATAAAGAACGGTCTAACAGGATGACTTTCTGCATTAAACCGAGGAGAGGAATCCCAAAAATTATTCAACCCATTGGCTTGGATAAAAAAGCGAAAACGATCAGCTTGTAAATTAATGAAAAAATCAAGTTGCAGTGGGTTGAATTTAAAGTTTTCGGTATTATTCCCATAATGATACACTCCTAATTCGGGTATATACGAAACGACTCTATAATCAGATACATAATTAACCTCTACACCTGTAGCCACTAATAGGCGTTTTGCTTTAAATAACGGTGTGTCGAGTAAAAAGCGTGTACGTATTCGATAATCAGGGTGTTGAATAACCGCTTTATTACTTACAAAATATTCTAAATTAGATTGGCTGACAAATTTACCAAACCTTAACTCTCCTGTTAATCGAGGAGTAAAAACACTTTGTGTTACGCCAGATGGAGCCCAATCTCCATTTTGAAATACATATTGATTATTAATCACTAACTGCCTAATATCAATACGTACTTTTTGTTTTCCTCTGAATTCATAAAAAACCTCACCAAACAAACGATTGGTTGGTGTAGATCCTGCATAGTCATTCTGCCAATCAAAATGGTTTGCACTATATCTCATCTGAAAAGGTTCTATGAAATAGTTTTCAATCAACAACTCAGCTCCTACTCTACTTTTTTCTGAAAAATGATAAGTCAACTTTGCATTATCCCTAAATTCAAATGGATTACCAGTTATAAAAAACCGAAAATCATTGGTGAAATGAAATTTTCCAAACTCCCATTTAATAGCAGAAACTAAGTAATTGTCCACTCCTGAAAATCGATTCGAATGATTCGTGAAAAGCCAATAATCGTAGACGTATCCAGCTGAAAATTTAAATCGTTTTTTGGAAAACAGTATTCCCGCATCCAATAACAAGTGAGGTTCTTGAAAATTATCTGTTGTATAGGTTGAACTATAATTAGCGGTAGCTTGCAACTCAGGAGATAGATTTAATTCTTCAAAACGACGGTGGTAGGTATGAAAAGAAGGTGAAAAATAAAGGTTCCAAGGACTTAGTGAGTCTTTTCCTATTGACAAAAAGTTTTTGATGGTAATATTCGCTCGTTTAACACGAACAGTTGCATCAGTTTTATTCGTTTGAAATATGTCTATCGTAAAAGGCTCAAGTGTCTGCGTCTCACTAATCCCGCCATTTTCCATATAATTATCAAAAGCATAATAACCATCACCATACGAGCGAAAACGTTGTCCGATGTAGGATAGTTTTAAACTCAATTCATTGTTATCTACACGGGTTCCACGCATTTGCCCATTATCAGCAGAACGATGATAACGAAAAGATAAATTAATTTTTTCAGTCAAATTGTGGATATACCGTAAGTCCATAACTTGATCCCCTCCGCCTCCAAAACTATAGAAAAACCCAACATATGGCAAGGCTGTAAAATGGTGTTTTGCTTTATACGTTACACGTTCATCGGCAAAAAGATGTCTGTACGTTCCCCAGTCCTTTAGCTCTCTGTATTCGGGTAAGTAACCTCTTCCGTTGTTAAATAACGAGGGATTCAAATTGTAATAAGAGATATCCAGTGAGTCAATATGCCTAGTGCCACTCCTCATGTTAAAATAAACGGTATCCATATCTGGCTCTAAATAATTTCGCTCATAGAAATCATACTGTCCATATATATACGATGACCCTATCACAAATAAACAGGATAGAATTCGTTGGACAACCCTATATCCACGAATATTATTTACCATTTAGCTCCATGGCTTTAAGTGTGTTTATCATCAATGAAGCGATGGTCATTGGACCCACCCCACCAGGTACAGGTGTTATAGCACTGCATTTTAGACTGACTTCATCAAATTTCACATCGCCTTTCAATCTCCAACCGGCTTTTTTTGATGAATCATCCACCCGGGTTGTTCCAACATCAATTACAACGGCTCCATCTTTCACCATATCAGCTGTCACAAAATCAGGTTTTCCGATAGCGGCGATCAATATGTCTGCCGATTTGCACACCTCTTTCAAATTTGATGTACGCGAATGAGCTAGTGTAACAGTACAATTCCCTGGATTTGAATTGCGACTAAGCATAATACTTACTGGGGTCCCAACAATATTGCTTCGACCTAACACCACACAATGTTTTCCACTCGTTTCTATAGCGTATCTCCGAAGTAATTCAACAATTCCAGCAGGAGTAGCAGGTAAAAAACCGGGTAAATTCAACACCATATTCCCCAAATTAACCGGGTGGAAACCATCTACATCCTTTTGAGGATTAATGGCTAATGTGACTTTATTTTCGTCAATATGTTTGGGTAAAGGCAGCTGAACAATAAACCCATCAATACGGTCATCATTATTTAATTCATCAACTACTTTTAGTAATTCTACTTCAGTTATCGTGGACTCAAATCGTAAAAGCGAACTCTCAAACCCTATCTCTTCACAAGACTTTACTTTAGCATTCACATAAGTCAGTGAGCCCCCATCGTTTCCGACTAGCACAGCAGCTAAATGAGGAATTTTCATTCCTTTATCTTTTCGTCTTTGAACCGATTGAGCAAGTTCGTTTTTGATTGATTCTGCAGTCGCTTTTCCGTCTAAAAGTTGCATGTTGCTAAATTTTGGGTAAATATAATCAAATTCGTGGTGAAAAAACGACATAATCATTGTCCCAACACTTCTAATTATTTATGTATTTTTACGTTTGAATGAGCCAAATCGAACGAAAAATATACACACTTTCTCAACTCAATACGTCACTCGAAAAATTTGTGATGAAAAACTTCGGCTCTAAACAGTATTGGGTCACTGCTGAAATATCAAAAATTAGTACCAAAAATGGACACCGCTATATCGAACTCGCGGATTCTTCAAATGGCACACTGACAGCGCAATTATCCGCATACATGTGGGTTTCAACCTATCGCTTAATTCACGACCGAATTGGCAACGATTTGATTGACATCTTAAAACCCGGTAACAATGCATTGTTTCTTGTGAAAATTGAATTTCACACCATATTTGGTTTAAAACTCAATCTTATTGACATTGATCCCAACTACACCTATGGGGAGATAGAACGAAAAAAACAAGAAACCATCCGCCAGCTTCAAGCAGAAGGCATATTTTTCAATCAAAAAAAATTATATCTACCCACTATTTCGAAAAAGATTGCATTAATTGGATCCCCTGACACCTCTGGGTATAGAGATTTTTTGAATGAATTAACACACAATAGTGTCTACACCAATTTTACGGTAAAAACGTTTCCTGTTTCGGTGCAAGGTCAAAAAGCAATTCCTGAAATAGTTGCTGCTATTCAAGAAGCACGCACATATGATGTCGATGTAATTGTAATTATTCGTGGCGGTGGAAGCAAAATGGACTTGCAAATTTTTAGTGAATATCGTATTTGTAAAGAAATTTGTGTAACAAAGATTCCTGTAATCACTGGAATTGGTCATGAGACAGATGAGGTGGTGGCGGACTTAGTCAGTCGACTAAACTGCATTACTCCTACCGCTGCTGCAAAACATCTGTATGTTCAAATTGCCGTTTTTAGTGCAGAACTTAGAGCTGCCTTAGATGGTGTAATGAACCAATCGCTGGCTCAACTAAGTTATGCGAAAGATGAATTTCTTCATTTACGCAATTATTTTTTACACCATAGCCAGCGTTTGCTAAACGATTCACGCAACTCACTCGAACGACATACTCACCACATGCATCGTATTGTTCATTATTTAATTGCTATTCAACAACAAGATTTGGAACTGTATTTACAAAAATGTGCTGGTGCTGCATCTAATTTCCTAAGGTTAAAACGAGACGTTGAAATTCCATCATTCAATGAAAAAATACAGCTAATTGGTCTAAATCTGATTGATACAGCTAGACTTGAATTGAATAACCTAAATCACTTGTTAGCGATATTAAATCCTGAAAAACTGCTCCAATCCGGTTATACCATTTCAACAATTGATGAAACAGATCTTTACGAATTGACTATAAATTTAATCGGGAAAGAAATGAAAACATTAACCACACACTCATTGATAACCAGTAAAATTATTACACAAACCCCCATAAAAAAAGAAAAAAATGGCTAAAATGACCTATGAAGATGCATTAAATAAGCTTCAATTAATCGTGAAAAAATTAGAAAATAGAGAAGTAAAAATTGATGATTTAGCTAAAACCGTACTAGAAGCTAAGGAATTAGTTGAGTTTTGTCGCGAAAAATTAAATCATACCGAAGAAGAAATCAATAAGATTATTCAACCAAACTCTGATGAATTTGAAGAAGATATTGATTTATAAATTTTTTGAAAAAAAAAGTGGGGTAAGCTACTCACATCGCACCGCTACAACCACCGACCCTTGCTACGTTCCCGTCCTGGGGGATTAAGCAGGAGCTGGTCGTATGAGACTTACCCCAGCGCAAAATTAGTAAAGAATTTGTTTTAGACAAGTTATTTTTGATAAAGAAATCACCAACTGTTAACCTCCACCCTTTTTTTTGACCTTATAACCTTTATCCGTCAGAATATCAGCGATTTTTTCTTTGAAATTTCCTTGAATGATAATCTCACTATCTTTAGCTGTTCCTCCTACGCCACATTTTGTTTTCAGTTCTTTTCCTAAATTTTTCAAATCCTCGTCTTTCCCCACAAAACCTTCAACTAAGGTCACCTCTTTTCCGCCACGCTGTTTACGATCTATTGACACATAAAGTAATTGCTGATTGGGTGCTAAGGTTTCATGCGCCTCGTCTGGTTCAATTTCAAATTGAAAATTGGGATTCGTAGAATAAACTACATTAATTCGCTCTTTCTTCTTAGCCATAATTAGTTTTTTATTAGTGTTAAAGCACTCTGTACTGCATCCGTCATAATGTAATCAGGATTTTTTTCCAGCGCATTCTTATTTCCTTGGTGAGAACGTATGTCAAAAATAATAACTTTTTTATCGTAAAGTTTTACATGACGAACTTGCTGAACAGTAATCTTGCTATTTCGAATCATATACATCTCGAAATCATCCTGTTTTAAGCTATTCAACAACGTATTATAATCGCTTACTTCTAAACAACACACCACCTCCTTATCGTGCATTTTAATAGCGTTTAATAGCGATTTAAAGTTTGACACGACTATGACACGCTTCATTGTAGACTTCAACTTAAGCCCCAAAATAGCATTGACAATTCGAGCTGAATCAATATTTTGACCAGCACATGAATTGTAATGTCTTACATCTAAAAACAACTCATCTATTCCATGGAAATCTACCTGTTCAAGTAAATCAACACCTTGATTTTGGTGAAACGCATAGCGTACAGAAAGCATTTCCGACTTAGTTTTATCATAAATACAACCTTTGTGGGTAGTTTTACCATTTAAAAAGTCGTCGTGAAAGAGAAAAAAATGATTGTCTAAAGACAATTGGAGATCCACTTCTATTGCCTTAACACCTAAGTTTACAGCATACGTAATCGCATCTTGCGAATTGTCAGGAAACGGATTAAAAGAAACTTCTAATCCAGCTCCTGCATGTGCAATAACTTGAGAAGCATATTGTTTGTTTTCCTTTTGACACGCAAACAATACAACTAAATATATCAACGCACTAAAACGCATACCCAATCCCAATTGATAAAATTACATCTAACATTGCTCTATGCTTGTATGGAAAGTCACTTCGCATCATTCCACCCACACCTAAATGATGCGACAAAAATAGTTTTGATCCGTACGTCAATTTGTACCCATAATAAAGCGAATGATTATTTGCCTGTGTATTAAACGGATATCTTCTCCATGAATAAAGATAACGCAACCCTATATGCACATCCAATTTATCTTTCTGCAACAAACCGTAATGAATACCCGCATTAATTTGAGGAGAATAAAACTGATTTTTCACTACATTTCCCCATTGAAAACCAGTACCTAATTGAAAATCAAAATGCGTTGTGCGAAGTACCGAATTAAAACTATAATACACACCTCCTCTGTTAACTAAATTTTCAGACTCGAGCATAACACTACGTTGTGAATTCAAGTTTATTGGCAATAGACATAACAGACAAACAGTCAAACTAAAACTTGATACGAAATTTATTTTTTGTAAAAACACGTGTAAAAAATTTGAATCATTATTCAATATACTTGAGCAATTTATCTCGCTCTGTCATGTTATCAATTCGATATAATGCTTTTTGAATTTGATTTTTTTCGAATGAAGTAAGGTGCCACGAGAGTGAAATTTTATCTTTCTGAGTTTCTCGAAGATTTAGCGAAATTAAGTCAATGGGGAAATCGTAATTAGGTAATAACAGAGATAATGCACCATCTTGATCAAAATCCTGTACATAAGGGAAATTACCGTACATGTTTCCAAAAGGCAAAAACAACTTATCAATCATCGAAATTCGCTTATCATCAATTCCAGTTCTGTTTTTCTTTAAATCTCTAATTCGAACAATAATTACACCTGAAGTATTCGCCTTAATCCATTCTTGAAAGACATGAATAAAGTCAATCGTAGACTTGGTTCCGTAATTATCTCTAATTCCCGCATCCATCACGTGAAAATTCATAGATCCCGGTAAAACAGCCATGGGAAGTATGTAAGGGAAAGTGGCACTCATTCTCAATACAGAACTAAAACGTGTATTTTCTGGCGAAAAATCCTTTAACATCAAATTGTATTCAAAATTTTCAATGAACGGTTCATAACCCCCATTCATTTTAATGCGACTTAATTGATAGAATCCTGTTGGTAAGCTTGAAATCAATAAACGTCGACCATCATTTACGATAGTTGGAGAAAAAAGCATGACTGGAATTAGCGCCTCTTTTTCAGGAATATAATAATCTCCTAAAGTTTTTTCCATAACAAATTCAGTATTTATATGAAGCTGTTGTTCAAATGAATAACCCCTATCTTTTAAATAAGTAATTCCATTGTATTCAAAGTTTTGATAGCGATAAAAAAGATCGTTAGTCGAAATTGTGAATGATACTGAATTTAACAAATCTTTGGCTACATTTTCTTTATACCGTTGAAATTGTTTTTCAATTGAACTATCTGTCAGTGAACGAAGTGCTAACTCCCTATAATAAGCAGCACCCACCATACCACCTGACGCCCCAGTAATCATGTGAGTATTATTAATGAATGCGCCATTGGATAAACTATCGAGTTCTCTTAACACTAAAAATGTCCACAATGCGCTTCTTGCACCACCTCCACTTGTGTTTACAATTATCAGCTTGGGTTTATCTTTACCTGTTCGCTCTTTCCATTTATCAAGGGTAGAAATATAAGTCGTTTTCTCTACAACAGATCGATGGTAATCACTATGAAGATTAACCAAGTCGTCCTCTGTTACACTAGGAGTTTCGATATCATAATCCAAGCCGTACACACAGTTATTGAATTGGTTAAAATTCGGATTTTTTGATGCCTGATTCAACAGTAAAAACAAACTAATCAATACAAAATAAGTCCACGACTTTAACCATGAATATACCGCACTAATAACCATTAACACGATTGAAAATATGAGTAGAATTGAGGCACCTGCTGGGACAACGAACAGTTCTTGTTCTCTAAAAATTCCTAATATTAGAAATGAAACGATAATAAACAGCTCAAATAACGATGCATTGATGTGATTTTGAGAAAACACTTTTTCTAACAATACCCTATCGTAATGCATCCAATCTCTTGATTTACGCAATCTAAACCAAGGCCCTAAATAAAAATGTCGTCCATCTTTTATTCTAGAAAACACTTTGTACCATGAAACCTCTTTATGAAGAGCAGACCCAACAGGCTTCGACTTCAATTCATCTTGAAAATCCTGTTCAGTTTTACCACTCAGATTAAATAAATCTTTATTTGTTCTGAAAAAATAGAAGAATGACAAAGATAAAAAGACGAACATACCCAACACAAACATCAAAAAGTTTCCAAGCGCTTCCCAAAAAGTCGCATACTCTTGAAGAATCTGAAAATCAATTACATTACAACCATAATAGATTAAAAAAGCTATCGGAATGATAAAATTATTAGCCGAAAATTTCGCAAAAGGTCTTGATACCGTAGCGATAAAAGGAAAATATGGTCCAAGAATAATGTAGGAATAAAGGTTAAAAGCCATCACAAATCCACCAAATCCAAATCCTAGAATTAAAAATGAAAGCGCTCCCACCTCACCTAGGTATTCAGGAGAATAGAATAAATAAGGAACACCAAACTTAGCTCCACCTCCTGAAATAAATAAAAACAGTAATCCCCAAATAAATAAGGCAAACAAGTTCATCCTCAGGTGCCAAAAAAGCAACTGAATCGGAAAAAAATGTAACACAATATCTATAAAGTTGTTTTTACTCGTCATAAATTTCTTTAATCTACTGAAAATATTTCAATACCGTCATTTTTCAATAATATCGCTCACAAGGTAAGCTAATGTTTTCCCAACCTTATTTCCTCCATTTGTATCCAATTCTGGCGCACCTTCTGTAAAATGAAAGTAGCGTGGATTTCCATTTTTCATTATTCTCAGCCATCTGCGCGCCTCATTTACACTCCATCCTGAAGGTGACATGGCACTAGTAGGCATTAACGCAATTGCATCCAAATCGAGTTCAACACCATATCCATTGGTGTGAGAGGCAACGTATGTTTGTGCGTCCTGAAACAAAGAAGCTTTCTCATCCAAATAATCTTCAAAACATGTATAACTCACGCCATACTCTTTCATTCGACCAAGCATTTCAGCACTATTATAAGCCTTGTGCATTCCATGAACTGTATATGAATTTAACAATCCATGACTCATGGCGTACGAAAACGAATTTCCACTATGCCTTCCTTCTAAACATCTAAAATCAGCATGTGGATCAAGATTCACGACATCTATTTTTCGATTAAGTGCATCGAAATGAGCGTGAATTAATGGGTAAGCATTATTATGTCCTCCGCCAACCAAAATTGGAATTTTACCAGCTTCATAAATTGGAGACAATATACCAGATACATATTCATCCATTTCGCTTACATTAGCTCGCAAACTCTCAAACCCTGTATCAATACAATCAAATTTAGCTCGACCGATTATCATTAAATTTCTAGCATCGATAAATTCATTCGATTGCATGTTTAAGAATCGTGTCAAAAAAGCTTTAAATGCGCCCATTGCGCCGGGCATACCGCCATTTGCTCGTGGACCGATATCCTCTTCTACGCCAAGCAGCACATACTTTCCTTTAAATGCATTTAATGAATCAACAATATTGTCTTTAGCAAAAGTGATTTGTTCACCAATCTTCACTTCATTATTACGAATAGAAAGGTGTGCATGAAGTCGTTGAGCGTCTATAAAAGCAAAATCTTTATTCATAAATCAGGAAATTATGGTTCAATGTACATATTATCTAAAGAGTGCTTCAGCTTATAAGCTTTATTGTTCGCAACATTTTGTTATCAAATTTAAAAATTCTTGAGGAGGCTTAGTAGGTCGCATGTTTTTTTTATCCACAAAAATCAACGTAGTTTCAGCTTTTGAGAGTAATTCATGTCGCTCATTATGGATTTCATACAGAAAAACCAACCTTGCACCATTTAACGATGAAATAGTTGTTGTTATCCATAATAAGTCGTCATATAATGCAGGACGAATGTATTTTACAGTGAATTCAGAAACAGGAAGCATTACACCTTGTTCTTCTAATTGCTTATAACTCATTCCCACCTCGCGCATTGCCTCTACTCGACCTATTTCAAAATATTGTGCATAGTTCCCGTAGTAACAATAGCCCATTTGATCTGTTTCACCATACCTAACCCGAACCGAAGTTTTAGTTGAAAAATTAATATCCATAGTTTTTTTTCCGCTATATATTAATCTACATTTTATTTTTTAAAAGTTGGTTTTATACTCACAAGGATACACAAGAATAGCTATGTTTTTCCCAAGTAACAATGAGTATTTCATAAAAGTATCAAAAAATGAAAATTAACGCTCAAATAATTCGTATTTTTAATTACATTTGAAGAATGGGCATTGTATCACCTAATTATTAACACGTTTTTAATTTTGTTTCATTTTAAGTATGAATTCACATTTTTTAACGACGAAGTTAATTTAGGCACAAGTAAAACTTTTTTAATAATCAAGTGCAAAACCACTTTTTTTTTAACTTTTTTATGTAAATATTTGCTCCATCATTTCGAACAAACTTTAACTACATCAATTACAATGTAATGAAAACAGTAAAAGTTGTTCACATGTTTAAGTTAATAAAAACTGTATAGAACTATTATGAGTGCTAACCACGAAAGAACTTGGGAGAACTGCTTAAAAGTCATCAAAGACAATCTTCCTTTGCAAGCGTACAAAACTTGGTTTGAACCAATTGTTCCTGTTAAACTTGAACAATCTGTTTTAACTATTCAGGTGCCCTCGCATTTCTTTTATGAATGGCTTGAAGAACATTACATCACTCTTCTTCGAAAAGTAATTAAGAAAGAATTAGGTACTGAAGGTAAATTGGAATACAGTATTGTGATGGAAAACAATTCTTCTAATGCAACTCCTTACACAGTAAAACTTCCTGCTACAAACAAAAGCTCATTAAAAAACAAACCGGTTTCAATGCCGTTGGATGTTAATGAAAAGCAAATTAGAAATCCATTTATCATCCCAGGTCTTAAAAAGGTTAATGTAGATTCCAATTTAAACCCTGCATACTCGTTCGATAATTTCGTAGAAGGCGACTGTAACCGACTAGCTCGTTCTGCTGGCTATGCGGTTGCAAATAAACCGGGTGGAACTGCATTTAACCCGTTATTAATTTACGGAAGTGTTGGTTTAGGTAAAACTCATCTCGCTCATGCAATTGGTATAGAGATTAAAAATAATAATCCTAATAAAACTGTTTTATACGTTGGTTCGGAGAAATTCGCGCATCAGTTTATAGATGCTATCAAAAATGGTACGACAAATGATTTTATTCATTTCTACCAAATGATGGATGTACTCATTATTGATGATGTACAATTTTTCTCTGGTAAAGAGCGTACTCAAGATGTATTCTTCCACATTTTCAATCATTTACACCAAAATGGAAAGCAAATCATCTTGACTTCCGACAAGCCACCGGTAGAAATGCAAGGAATGGAACAACGTCTCCTTTCTCGCTTTAAGTGGGGATTGTCCGCAGACCTTCAGGCTCCTGATTTAGAAACGCGTATCGCTATTCTAGAAAAAAAGATGTACGGAAATGGTATTGACTTACCTTCTGAAGTAGTTGAATACTTGGCTTACAGTATCAATACGAATATTCGTGAAATGGAAGGGGCGCTTACTTCTCTTCTTGCTCAAGCTTCACTTAACAAAAAAGCAATCACACTTGATTTAGCCAAATCAATGATTGACAAATTTGTCAAGAACACAGCTCGTGAGGTTTCAATCGACTATATCCAAAAAGTTGTGTGTGATTACTTCGACTTACCTATTGAGTTACTTAAATCAAAAACTCGTAAGCGCGAAGTTGTACAAGCACGTCAAATTGCTATGTTCTTCTCTAAAAAGATGACTAAATCGTCTCTAGCGAACATCGGTGCACATTGCGGAGGAAAAGACCATGCGACTGTTCTTCACGCTTGCAGAACAGTCAACAATCTTTCTGAAACAGATAAACAGTTTAAAGTTTATCTTGAGGACTTAGAGAAAAAATTATCAATTCAATAGTATTCTACCCTCCTGTTCTTAGGAGGGTTTTTTAATATATAGTATGACTAAAATCTTGATGGTGTGTCTGGGGAATATTTGTCGCTCACCAATAGCTGATGGATTATTGCGTCACAAAGTCGCACTTGAAAAATTACCAATAACCGTAGATTCTGCTGGTACTTCAGCACAACACATTGGTGAATCACCAGATTATCGTATGCAGCTGGTTGCTAAAAAAAATGGTGTTCCAATTGATTATTTACTCGCTCGTCAATTTGAAGCAACTGATTTTGATGAATTTGACATCATCTATGCGATGGACGAATCGAACTTTAAAAACATTCTCCAAAAAGCACGTACTTCAGATGATATAAATAAGGTACGTTTTTTCTTAAATGAATTGTATCCAGGTGAAAATCGCAATGTTCCAGACCCTTATTTTGGAGGAGAACAAGGGTTTGTCGAAGTATTTAACATGGTAGATCAAACAACCAGCGAAATCATCACTAAATTCAAATCAAGTACATTGCTATAATGTTATTTTATAGCACAAATTGCTTTAAACCAAAAGAATAAAATGAAAACAGGCAAGTTATACATGGCGCCAAACACATTGGGTTCTGACACATGGGGTCATGTAATCCCTACAGAAGTTGCCAAAACAATTACTGATGCAAGATGTTTCGCAGTAGAAGATATTAAAAATGCCCGCAGATATTTACGTAAGCTTGATCGCGAATTCCCTATTGATGCGTCTGAATTTTTCATAATCAACAAGAAAACTAAGTTTGATAATTTACACATAATCATTCAAAAATTAAGTGCTGGTTGTGATGTTGTGATGTTATCTGACGCAGGTTGTGCTGGAGTAGCTGACCCTGGAGCGGAACTAGCTTCATTGGCTCACGAAAATGGCATTAATGTAACACCACTGGTTGGCCCTTCTTCCATTTTACTCACACTAATGGCAAGTGGATTTAACGGTCAGTCTTTTCGCTTTACCGGCTATCTACCAAAAGAACGAAAAGAGCGCAATCGCTTTATCAAAGATTTGGAGCATATTGTAAAAAAAACAGGGGAAACGCAACTATTTATGGATACGCCATTTCGAAATGTACATGTACTTGAAGATATGTATGAAGTATTGGAGCCTGAAACAAAAATTTGCGTGGCATGTGATTTAACTCAACCTGACGGTTTTGCTGTTACTGTTTCGGTAAAAGATTTTGATAAACTTCCTGCTAAAATTGACAAAAGACCTGTTATGTTTGCAATGGGGAAATAAATCAGAAATCTTATGGCGTATAAAAGTTTGTCATCATTGCAAAAAGGAGAGCGAGCTGTAATCAAATCGATACTAAACGGCGAAAGTTCGCTACGGTTAATGGAAATAGGACTTGTTCCTGGAGTAGAACTGGAACTTTTGGCTATTTCGCCCTTTGGTGATCCAATCGCCATTAAACTTGCTGATTTCTCCCTTTCGCTTCGATTAAGTGATGCCAATCAAATTCAAGTCGAAATAATATAGGTTTTTCAACCTATCACAGCTTAAATCATACTCTTCCCGCTACAATCTCATCCACCACTTCGGGATTTAATAAGGTTGACGTATCGCCAAAACTAGTTAATTCACCCTCTGCAACTTTGCGTAATATTCTGCGCATTATTTTACCTGATCGTGTTTTAGGAAGCCCACTTACAAATTGAATTTTATCCAGTTTTGCTATTGGACCAATTCGATCTGCAATGTGTCGATTAATTTCTTGTTTAAGATTAGACTGATCACGATTTTCTCCGCTATCCTTCAATACAACATAACCATACAACGCACTACCTTTTATATCATGAGGAAAACCAACAATTGCGGATTCTGCCACAGCTGGATGTTCATTAATTGCATCTTCAATTGGAGCTGTACCTAAATTGTGTCCCGAAACAATCACCACATCATCCACTCGACCTGTAATCCGATAATATCCTACTTCATCGCGCAACGCACCATCTCCTGTGAAATAGGTTCCTGGGTAAGCTGAAAAATAGGTTTCTTTGTATCGCTGATGATTCCCCCATATCGTTCGCGCCATGGATGGCCAAGGATACTTGATACATAAATTCCCCGAAACTTGATTACATGAAAGTTCTTTCCCATGCTCGTCCATTAAAGCAGGTTGTATCCCAGGTAATGGGAGTGTTGCATAAGTTGGCTTAGTAGGTGTTGAAAAAGGAATAGGTGCAATCATTACACCTCCAGTTTCGGTCTGCCACCATGTATCTGTGATGGGACAATTCTTTTTACCCACATGATCGTTATACCAGTGCCAAGCCTCTTCATTAATCGGTTCACCAACTGTACCCAGTACCTTTAGAGAAGACAAATCATGCTGTTCAACCCACTCCAATTTTTCTTTTGCTAAGGCCCGAATTGCTGTAGGTGCAGTATAAAATTGATTGACTTTATGTTTATCTATCACTTGCCAAAACCTACTGAAATCGGGATAAGATGGTACTCCTTCAAAAATAACTGTAGTAGCCCCATTCAAAAGCGGGCCGTAAAGAATGTAAGAATGACCCGTAATCCACCCAATATCAGCTGTGCACCAATACACATCTTTATCCTGATATTGAAATACATTTTTAAACGTATAAGCCGTATACACCATATATCCAGCACACGTATGAACCATTCCTTTTGGTTGACCAGTAGAACCAGAAGTGTATAAAATAAATAATGGATCTTCCGCATCCATCTCAACCGCATCATGATGCACAGATGCATTACTCATTAATGATTCTAGCCAAAAATCACGGTTTTCCTGCATGGATATTTCCTCGGATGTTCGTTTAACAACCAATACATGTTCCACACAATCGCAATGCGTTAATGATTCATCTACAATGCTTTTTAAATTGATTGTTTTGTTCCCCCGATAACCTCCATCAGAGGTAATAACCATTTTACACGAAGAATCATTGATCCGTGCCGCTACAGCACTGGATGAAAACCCAGCAAAAACGACAGAATGTATGGCCCCAATACGCGCGCAAGCCAATACCGAATAAGCTAATTCGGGTATCATCGGTAAATAAATGCAGACCCTATCCCCTTTTTTAATCCCCATTGACGTAAGTACATTCGCTAATCGATTAACTTCCTCGCTCAATTGTGCATAGCTAATGTGTCTTGCTTGTTCTTCTGTATCATTTGGCTCAAAAATAATAGCCGTATCTGTTGCTTTAGATTCTAAATGGCGGTCAATACAATTTTCCGTTATGTTTAATTTAGCTCCGGAAAACCAAGAGAAATTGGCTTCTTCCATATTAAAATCCAAGACGGTATTCCATTTTTTTCGCCACCTAAATGGTGTGGCAACTTTTGACCAAAACTTAGCAGGATTTTCTATTGATTTTCTATAAATCTTAAAATAACGCTCCAAATTTGTAATGTGGTACTTCATCATCATCTATTTTTTCAATCCAGGGAGTGGCACATAACTATCATCTCCTTCAATCATCGTGAATTTTCGCTCAGACCAATCTTTTTTAGCTTTTTCAATCATCTCTTTTTTGGAATGCACAAAATTCCAGTGTATAAATCGCTCCTCAGCCAGAGGTTCTCCGCCAAATAGAAATATTTTACTATCTTTTTTCAAGACAAATGAACACAATGAAGGATTGAGCGATACTAACATTTGTTTGGATTGAAAAACAGTGTTTTCCAACTCAACTTCCCCCTCAATAATATACATTCCAATTTCACCAAAAAGCTGATCTCCAATTTGAATTTCAGTATCCAACTCGGCTGTCATTTCGATTAAATACGAAGGTGAAGACATAGGCACAGGAGATTTTCGACCTCCAAACTCACCTAATATCAACTTTATATTCGTATTTCCATCCCTCCAACTGGGGATGCTTGCTGAATCAACATGCGTAAATGTTGGCTCAGCATCTTCTTGAGACAAAGGCAGCGCAATCCAAATTTGCAAACCATGAATGCGCTTTTCGGATGGCAATATATAGTCTGGTGTTCGTTCAGTATGCACTATTCCTTTGCCAGCCTTCATTAAATTTACAGCACCTGGTTTAATTTCTATGGATGTACCAATACTGTCGGTATGAAGAATACAACCTTCGAGCAGATATGTCAATGTTGACAACCCAATATGCGGATGCGACCCGACATCCAATCCTTCTCCCGAATTAAGTGTAACAGGCCCCATGTGGTCAATAAAGATAAATGGACCAACCATTCTTTTTTGACGAAAAGGGAGAATCCGACCCACAATAAAGTTGCCAATTGTTGTTGCTCTTTCTTCGATAACCAAACTAATATTAGACATAAATCATTTTTGATAAAAATAAGAAATATTCGCTGTGACAGTACATCAATTTGGATTAAATAATCATAAAACGTAGTGTTTTGAAGATTTTTTTATCAATTCGTATCCTTTATATTCAGAAGATATAGTGATTCGTATTAAACTCGTGTTGTTTTTAAAAAGATTTTTCTACTTTTGTGCCCCATGCCCACGTGGTGAAATTGGTAGACATGCAATCTTGAGGGGGTTGTGCACTATGTGCGTGCTGGTTCGAATCCAGTCGTGGGCACTTTTTCACGATAACATATTGAGCGATAATGACTTTAAAACAGAAGAAAGTCATTATCGCCAAAAAAACAAAGGTTTGCGCCAAGAAATGAAGCAGGAAAAACAGCAATATCCCCACAGGAAAGCAAAACTAATCATCCCTGAAAAAATAACTGGAAAGTGGTATATTGAATACTATTTATGGGATGAATTAAACGCTGTTTTAGTTCGAAAAAGGTGGTACAAGGGTTTTGCCAAACTCGATTCTTATGCAAAAAAACTAGATTGGGGCAAAAAGAAAGTACGTGATATAAACGATTGGTTACCTACTTACGCACGTAACCGACTAAGCACAAAAGCACCGCCAACAATACGCCCAAAATTAATCTCAATAAAAGATGCTATTGAGCTGGTTTATGTAAGCTTTTACGCTAATACTGGTCGCAAAACACAGGTTAATTTTGAAAGCAACAAACGAATGTTTTTTCAATGGTTAGAGGATAATTTGTACACTTTTGAAGACGTAAAGCGTTTTTCACAAGGTCATGCACAAATGTATGTCGATCATTTGCGCACAATCAACTCCCCTACTACTGTACGCAATAAAGCAGGCATACTATCGACTATGTTTACGCATCTACTAAAAAGAAATGTAATTGACGTAAACCCATTCAAAGAATTGATTTTACCAAAAAAACAAATCACCAAAAAAAACTTTGCTTATACTGCGGATTTGATTCAGATAATAAAAAAACATATTGGAAAATTAGACCCTTATATGTGGTGTCTATGTCAAATCACATATTACACGTATATCCGCCCAGGAGAATTACGGCTTCTCAAAATTAGAGATATTGATTTAGAGAATCACCGTATAATGATTAGTAGCGAAATATCCAAAAACAACAAAACTGAATATGTAACTATACCCGAACCACTTTTAGCTGTACTGGAGCAAATGAGCATTAAGAATGCCATGCCACACCATTACCTACTGACAAAAGAAAAACACCCCGGCGATAAACCAGTTGGATATAATTGGATAGCTAGAATGTACAGAAATGCTATACAGGACTTGAAGCTACCACCCGAATATACTTTTTACGGATGGAAACATACAGGTGTTACTATTGCCTACAAATCAGGCGTGGATTTGAAAGCAATACAGCTACAATGTAGGCACTATAGCATTGAGCAAACAGACACCTACCTTAAATCGCTTGGTTTTATAGAAAATGAAAGTTTTAGAACTGGAATACCTGAAATCTAAAAAGCCACCCGAATTGGATGGCTTTTACAAAGAGCTGCGTAGTTTTTAATCTTCTAATTTTAATAGCTCGTTGATTTTAAGATAAGTGCTATACACTCTATCATACTCATCAGGCGTTAACATTTCGGGCTGGTCTCCACTAGCTAGATAATGCATAAACACATCTGACACTACACTTTTGTGTTGGTTAATTTCCAACTCTGTGATTAACTCTACCGTGTCTAATTTTGGCACATAATGTAACCCACGTGCCTTTTGATGCTTAGAAATTATACGCTCTTCACGTACGTTTTTTGGACCTACTTTTTCTGGTGTCATATCGAAAAGTATTAAAGCGCCGTTACCGCCTTAGGGTTGACACCACAATTCAAGGAATTGGAGTTACAAGCCTTTCGGACGTGCTACCCATAACGGTAACGACTTATTTTAAATATAATGCTTCAAGATTGCTCTTGAATCATGGTGTCGCTACAAACATAAATAAAAAACCCGATACAAACTGCATCGGGTTAAAATTATTTTTTCAAACGTGCCTGAAAATCTTGTATTAATGAGGCGTAGCGCCTTAATACCCTATCCCATTCTTTGAAAGCTTCATCGTCTTTTACGGACGTGCCTGCTTTGCCTGAGAACTCTGAAACCAATTTTATTTTAAAAGATCTTCCAGAACTACCTGCTTTTAAAATAACTCTAGTACGTATTGTGTTGTTTGCAAATGTTTGTGTTTGCCAAGAAGTACGAAGATAATTTGTTTCCCTGTCGGCTATTTCCAATACATCAAAATAATCTGTTACAATAGATACAGCCAATTTCCATGCTTCGACATCGCTTAATTCACTATTTATTTCAACTGTAAAATCGACATTTGCCTTGTCATTGGCAACCGATGCAACAAATGAATCATCTTCTACCAATTGAAAGTGCATTGTAGACGGTGGTTTAGGCATCCCTTTTTGGTTGTAAAAAACTTGTTTGGATTTTAAAAAACCAACTGCATTTACCTCTACTACAATAGAGCCATTTTTTGGAACAACTACATTAGCGGTTCCAGTACCCATGTGCTGACCATTAGATAAAATAATAGCGTTTGGCTCAGATGCTGATACCAAAATTTTCCGATTTTGCGCAAAAATACTACACGATGTAAAAATGAGTAGCAATAGTGTGTGTGTTTTTAATAACATAGATTAAATTTAAATTATAAGGCAAACTTAATAATTATTATGTGAATTGTCTTTTAATACAGATTCCGTTTTGGATGGTTATAGAAAACTGCCAAGTAGCACCAGTAGAGGATGTAGCTGTAACATTGTATGTTCCTGCTGGGCGGTCTATCGTTACAAATCCAACTGTACCGCATTCAGGCGCTAAACCTGTGGTTGAATAAGATGAAACTGTACCCACATTACTACCATTTACATTAACTGTTATCGTTCCATAATCAGTAGTTGATGTCCAAAATAAACATTGTCCAGTTGTTGCTGGTGCTGATATGTTAGAAATAAAAACTTGCTTCGTTATTTGGTCATATATCCCATCAATAGATTGAACTCTAAGCGTAACATCATACACACCATTGGAATAATATTTTTTGCTTGGATGCTCACTATATGAAGATGTGCCGTCTCCAAACGTCCAATAATGATCAATAGCGTTTGCACTATAATTCGTGAACTCAACCCATCCATCAGAACTGTTAACGGACAAAAAATCTGCTGTAGGAGTTATCTGATAAATACAACTTCCGTCATTCCTCTTTGCTTCAGGTGAATAATTAGTAGCGTAAACATCTGTACATCCCTCTTTCTTACATCCCAAAAATAAAATTGGTAGGCATAGTAGAACTAAAATCTTTTTCATAGTTGTTTTTTATAATTAAGGTGCTAAAATACAAAAAAGCGTTATAAACCAATGTTATAACGCTTTTAAAAATTATTTGTAGATTTTTATTACTTAAAAAGCAAAATAAGAATAATCAATACCGCTACACTAATAGCTATTATTAGCCACACCTTTTTTTGTGGATCAGACGTCGTTTGAAGTAATTGAGGTCTATTATTAGCACCTGCCATACCTATCTCGTACTTTATGCGGTTACTCTCTTTAACACAATCTTCAAAGGCTTGTGTTTTTCGCTTACACTCTGCCGTCCACAAACAATTAGGTCTAGAACCGCATTCTGCTGTTCCTTTATATGCTTCTGAGGCTGTAGCTCCAATGCCCAGCCAGTCTGTTCCTGATAAATTAATCCCTATTCCACCACCGCTCATTATTTTCCTCTCTTTCTAAATAAAAAATACGCCACAATTAGCACTAATAATATAGATACTGTCCACCAAATCACATTGTTTTTTGGCTTTGGTTTACTGCCAAATACATAGCCGTAAAGTTCCCATTTCGTTCCGTTCCAACGATAAATAGAGGTTCCTACCTCTACTTCTTGATTAATGAATTGTCCTGGATAGTTTGGCATGATTATTTACGTTTTAATAGGTAAATGGCTAGCAGTATAAACACTAGCAAGATGACTATATGCTTCCAATATTTTTCCATAAACGCATCAAAAGAAGTACCAGGTGCTTTTTGTTCTGCTGGAGATGACAAAAGCATTAGCCCCTCACTAGAGTGATTGGCTAATGCTTGTTCTATGTCTTCTTTAGTGATGTACATTGTTAATTATTGTCAATCTCTTCCCATCTCATGTAAACCTCTATACCACCATTTGGCATTAAAGTTCCTGTTAGGTTATCCGTTTCACCATCGTATGCCACCTCGGTATATTCTGAATCGAAATAAACACCAGTTAATTCGTGGTCTGCCTTATCAATGGCTGTTAGAACACTGATAAATGCAAGTGGTATAACTTGACCAACTGGTACTGGGATTGTTATTTTCTCGCTATCCATTAGAAAGCCGTCGGGCATTTGATCTATTGGAAACTCTGGTGATAGCTCCCCACCTACTAACCAAATTACAAAACTCGTTAACGGACGTAAAAACATCCCACTTGATTTCCAATCTTGATATTGTGATTCTTCTTCCATAATTATTTAATTTTTGACCAAGCAGACTTCATTGTCTTTGCTTTGCCTGATTTAACTAATGCAGCTGCTTTTTTAGCTTTAACTGCAAACTTTGCTCTAGCGGCCTTTTGCTTTGCTGTTGGCGCTTTTTTTGTTTTTTTAGCCATTTATTTTGGATTATTGATTACTAACTATGCTGGAGATATATATGCCCAGCTACCATTTACCACCTCCCACACATGCCCATCTTGGCGCAATCTTTCGCCCTCGTCAAAGCCACTCAACAAAGCGTTGCTTGGTGCTTTTGGCGTTGTAGTTGTGGTTTTTTCATCTGTTGACTTGTCTTTTCGCTTAAATAAACTACCCAGATCAAAAGAGATTCCAGAACTGGCGTTTTGTGGAGAACCTGAATCGGATACACCTGTAACTGGCGTGTTTTTCTTGTGAAAGAACGCAAAATAAATAAATACAATCAATGCGATTGATACTATTACGATAATGAGTGTTTTGTTTTTATTCTTTTTCATAATTATACGTATCTAGCTGTGATTTTTGACATGTTGTTTTCATAAGAACTAGCTAAAGATTCATTAAGTGAGTACCAATACCCAAACCGTCCATTACGAACATTTTTAATAAACCACGCCACAAACATTACCGAGCCTTCTAATGTTGGCCAGCCGATAAATGTTTTTGAAAATCCTGTTTGGTTTTCGTTCATTCTGTGGACATAAAAATTTCCATTGTATTGTGGGTTTTGTTGAATGAAATTTCTTAAAGAAGACCAGCCGTATGGAAATACAGTTTGTGTACTGTTAGTTCCGCCTGCTATTTCCATTCCTGGGGAAAGCGTTTTTTTAAACTGGCCACTAGTGAAATGTGCAGTTTCTTTTCGGAATAATTGCTCCGTTTTTTTAGCAAAATCGGGACCATAATTGTCTGCTACTTTTTTAAATGCAGAACGTAATTCTTGTTCAGTAAAAATTCTATTACCCATGTTATCAAATTTAGGTTTCATGTTTCTTTTAAAATACATAGCGACAAACCATAATACAATACTAATTGCTACTATTATCAGTATCGTCTTTATGTTTTTTTTGAGCCAGATCTTGTTCATGTTTTTTTTGTCTTTTAGTATCTCGAATAAATACCGCCACCGATAACAATGTCGGCACCAATATTGAGAGTATTTTTGCGATCTCCATTGCAAACTGTGCTGTCATCGTCCAACCTGTTACGGTTAGAAATCCCATTTTAACAATTGTAAATGTGCCGTCCTGTGTCATGTGTCTTTAAATTAATGTAACCCTAATGCTTTTAATCGTGCAACGGCCGCTTTGTACACACCACCCCAATCTGGCCACTCGTTATCTATCAACTGCGTGAGTGTTGGATAGTCTTTAGCGTAATTCTTGTTGTAGTGGTTGTACAAAAGTTTTACCTGATCATCGGTTTGTAAATCCAGTATTTTTTGAACCGTAGCTGGATACGTATTAAAATTGTATCCCTCTAATTTTTGCGATATTTCCATTGCAAGCGGTGCTGGGTCCCAGTAAACTGTTTGGCCTGTGGTTGGCGATGTGCCTACAATAGGAACGTTTTGCCAATTAACAGGAACAGGTTTTGGCTTATTCATAAAGCGTTTAACCTCTCTAATTAATAACAGCAATAATATTAAGGCTAATATTGCAATTGCAATTTTGCCCCACGCTGGTAATTTACGCCAAAACTCTTTCATTATTTACTGATTTTGATAAATAGAATGATCAATGCAGCAGCCGCAACTATCGAAATAGCTAACAATACAATAGATTCACTATTAATTGATGTTTCTAAGTTGGCGTTGAGCATTTTACTTCTTATTTAAAAATTTTAATACTAAGATTACAAGCAACACAAATGCGATGATTGCCACGGCTATCCAAATGTATTTTTTTCGATTAGCACTAGTTTCGGATGTTGGTGCAGTAGAAGCGCCACCACCACCAATATTAATATTGATGTCCGATTTTTCAGTCTTTGGTGCCTGAGCTTGTGCTTTGGCTGCATCTGGTAGGGGGTGTCCTACCAATATTTCAGGTTTTGGAGGGTCGTAATCTACTTCTCCTGTATCATCAACGGTTAATCCGTCCATAAATGCGTTATATTCTGCCTGCGCTTGTAAAGCCGCAATACGTCCTGCGTTTAGCTCTACTGTTGCAGTTTGTAGTGGTCCAAATGTCATTATTTACCTCCTTTCTTTTTGATGAACTTACGCCACACCAATACGATTATTACTACCAATGCAATTAATCCCAATGCTAAGAATAGCATATTCATGTTTTTCTTTGCTTCAGCGCTTAGTTTTGCACGTTCAAAGTCTGCTTCTGCTTTGAGGCGAATCGCTTCGCCTTTAGCCTCGCCTGCAAATCTCGCTTCGGTTTCAAGTGCTTTGTCAACACCCGATTTACTTAGTCCTTGATCAGCAAATGTTTGTTCTACCAACATTGCGGCCTTAATTTGATTTTCTAGCGATAACTTTGTTTTTTCTAAGTCATCAATAGCGGTTTCAATCAAAGCTTTAGTATCGGTAGTAGATTTCATTGCGGAGGTAGCATTGGTGTATTTAGTGCGATTACCATCAACATAATTGCGTAACGTATTGGTACAATCCTCTCTCTTTTTACCTGAAGAAAAAAGCGTTGGACAATGGTATTCGTTTTTAACGCCATTATAAAGAGCTCCCCACTTTTTATACCAGACGTCAACAAAATTTAATGTATCTCTTGCATGCGCCGCTGAATATGCTGAATTCGCTGTTACTAAATCTTGGCGTTTTTGCGCTAATTCGCTAAGCACAGCACGGTAATCGTTATTTAATTTGCTTAATGAAGCCATCTTATTTCGAATTTTTGTTTAACATAACAAGGATGATGATTAGCGCTATAGCTGCGATAACTACAATTGTGATTGTACGCCCTCTACTCCCCGAAGATTGTGCCTGTGCTTGTGCTTTGGCTGCATCGGCGTTAGCCTGTGCAATCGCTACTTGGTCGGCACGTGCGTTTTTGTCGAACGCCGTGTAGGTGGTGCCTACGCTAGTTATAATATCTGCTACCCAGTCCATTGTGTTTTGTATTAAAAAAGCCCGACCGGAATGCGACCGACCGGGCTTTTTAGATTTTCACTAACTATTATTAACAAGCGCAAGAAGTGCTTTTGTCAGAAGTTGCTTTGAAAAATGGGCGGAGATATTTAATCATTCCGTTTACTTTTCTGTGCAACTGCTGGTGCAATGATATTTGTGCCCCGATCATCATGTCAACCGACAATTTGGTATTTGGCTTCAAGGTGATAGCTACGATACCCTCGTTTCCAGCGATAACATTGTAACCACGCCCCATTAGGTCAACTTTCATCAATCCGACACGATTGTCAGAAGACAACTGTCCGTCTGAGAAATCAATTTGTTGCGTAGATACCTCTTTTTCGAAAGGCGTTGCGTGCCAAGTTTTGATGAAACCATCGTAGTTGGTTGACTCCTCTACGTTCGACAGGTTTGTCGATTTAAGATGAAGAAAACGGATTTGCGACGGTGATATTGAAGTGAAATATCTCCAGAAGTTAATAGAACGGTCGCTATTTTTAGCGATTGTTTCAAAATTGGGAACTGTATCCCCTGGTTCGTTTACACCAATGATAGAAAACTGATTTGGCGCAATACCAGTAATGTTTTGCAATACACTTGTCCATGGTGCTGTATCTAAAGTTGCACCTGCTGGAGCTCCAGCGATAATTACCAATTTCTCATCGTTGGTACGGTTGATTAATGTGTAACCAAAACGTGTTGTAGTTACATTGGCCATCAATGCCGTTTTACCATCTTTTCCGAAAGACAATGTGTTTGCCAAATCGGCTGCTTTTCTCGCTTCTACAGGAGCGTTTCTTAAAAATGCTTGTACTAAATTCATTTTATTCTGGATTAAGAGTTTAATTCTTCTGCTAATTCTTCTTCAACACTTCTTGTTGGCGCTGGTAGTGCGCTGTAAGGTGCTTCGTACTGCATTGCTAATGCAGATTCTTCTGGCTTGACGTTAAAACGCCCCGCTCTTCCTGTTTGTGCTCCTAGCACAATCTTGCGTGGTACAAACAAATCCATCACTACTAATGCTACTACTAGCACTAAGATGATTACGCTTATCCACAATACTGGATTTTTTTTCATGTGTTACAATTTAATTTTTTGATTGTGGATACAAAGTACTGTAGTCTTTTTTGGTCGGTTTGGCGTTGTGTGGCGATGGTTGTATTTACTTGTTTTTATTTGGTGATTAGTGTTTATAATAAAAAAAACCGACAGTAAAAACTATCGGTTAAAAGTGAATCTTTGGGAAAAGTAGCCTAACTTAAGCGAACTAATTAATGTGAAGTATATACATCTGTAGCTTAATGCTGTTTCATTTCGAAGTGTAGAAGATTCTTTTTATTATATTTTAAAGATAATGAACACAATTATGCCTAAAATCAGCATGAAAATCAGGAACGGCCAATCTGTTTTTTTGGTGTAATTAAACTGATCGTATGGTATTTCAATTGTTTTGTAAATTGTATCGCGAATAGTATCACAACTGCCGAATAGATACTGCGTACTGTCGGTTATGTATGATTTTATGGTCAGGTTTTTTTCACGAATGATAAGCGTATCATATCTATTGGTAATAGTACGCTCAATTAATGTATCCTTGGACACGCCAGGATACATTATGGTTGTGGTGTCATAATGTATTAATGTCGCTTTGTGTGCTAGATTCGGATTGTTAGCCAGCAGTCTATTTAACCTCTGGCTAGGTGAGCACGAAAACAATAACCCGATCATTAATAACGATGTGGCTATGGCTATCAATATAACGGCTATACGTTGTTTATTCCGTGGTGGTATTGGGCTCACCGTAGATTGATTTGAAGATTTCAACAACTTTAGGTGGTAGAATCTTGCTTGACTTTTTATAGTCGGCACTTTCCGATAATTGGTCATAATAACGTTGATTTAATAGTTTTCGTAATGTTTCTCGGGAAATGCCATACATTGCCGCAAGTTCTTGTTTGGTGATGGATAGGTATGCCATTATTTTAGCTTTATTGTTTCTGAATAATGGCGGTCCTTTGAGTGTTTAACCCTTTCAAACATTGCCCTAAATTGCGGATGAGTGATTTTGTTTTTGTCGTAAACGTCCTCATCTGTTTTCATTAGTGTTAGATAGTTACTATACTTTACTAGCCGTGGCGGTATGTCAGCTATCGAGTGAAAAGCAAGTACCAAATCACAATTATTTTGCTTTGTATTCAGCACAAGTCGTTTTTGGTCTTTTGTTAAAACCATATCAAAATAACGTGTAGCATCTTCCATGACTACAAATGTGTTTTCTACTTTCCCGACTACTTCACGCTGAAGCATTTCAATATCTGAATCATAAGCACGATACAAACCTGACTGCCAATACTGTAATTGATTAGGCAAAATTCTAGGAATTTTAATTGATTCCCATTCAGGATGATTAAATGTTTTCATATTTTGCCAAACACGGCTGTCAAATTCATCAACGACCAGCTTTTTAGGGAAATTAGCCGACATTATCAATTCCTTGATAAAAGTCGTTTTTCCTACGTCTCTCGTTCCAACTATAAGAATTACTGCGTTTGACCGTGGTTCACTCATTTCTGTTGCACGTTTTGTTTCGATTTCAATTCCAAGTACTCTTTATTAAGATCGGCGTACTTTTTTTTGTACGTGTCTTTTAAATGGCGATTGGTATTCAATTCGGTGATGATTCTTATACGATTACGGTAATAATCATTTACTTTTAATTTAAGAGCTTTGTACTTTTTATTGCGCAAAAACAAACGAACGGTTTGCATCAAAGCAATGAGGATAATAATAATATTGAATGATGTCATAATTTTAAGAAGTGAGAATTTTCATAACTTTAGTAATCTGTAAACCGCCGTATGTAGACCAAAATGCAGCACCCGAATTGATTTTGATTTTAGTGGATTCACAGTATGGAATTGCCAATTTTTTAAGATTCTCCATTTCCATTTCAGTGAATAAAATTTCACCTGAAAGTTGTTTGGTGTCTGCCAAATACGATTCATAAGACAAAGCCAAATCCAATTCCTGTTCTGTACACTTGATTTTTGCACCTCGTTTGTGCCAGGCAGTTTTCATTCTCTCCAAAACCTTTTTACCGCCACGGTTCTTTTTTAGCTTCCATGAAGCAATTGGAGCGCATATTATTTGGTTTCCTGCGTTAAGCATTCCAAGTAACTTGGTAGCTTCAGTTTCTGCATCGTATGGTTCTTCAGGTTCTACGGGTTCAGGTTCAGGTTTTTTTTGCTGCGCATGATCTATTTTTTCAGGTTCTTCAATATCTCCATTTTCAAAGCCTGTAAAATCGGTTCTGTTTTGAACTACTTCCTGTACCAACGGCGCAACTGTTTTCATCGCCGTTGGTTTTGAAAGTTCGTCTAGTAATGCTACGCGTGAAAGTGTATCACTAAGATTGCTCATCTAACATCAATTTAATTTCGTCCGCAACTAAGTATTTATATTTTTCGAATAGTGGAGCTAAAGACATGAAATCGACAGCTAATTCTTCAACATCAATTTGTTTCATCATTATTTTCATGATCAATCCTGAATCAGCAATATGTTTGAATGGGTCAATTCCAAGTTGCTTAAGGTCTAATCCTAACTTTATCGTAGTGCCGACTATAGCCAATACTATTGACTTAATTTCAGCATCTCTAATAGCTAATTCTTCATTGAGGGAATCAATCTCCTGCGCTTGCACTTTTTCTAACTCTGTTGCCATCGTATTCTGTTTTTGATTTAATTACTTCTTCGTATAGATTTAATCGCATTTCATTTAATTCGAGTAAATCAGTGGATTGAATTTGAGAGATACGTTTTTCGTTATCCTCTACCAATTCATCCATTTCTTTAATTTTGGCTATAATATCATTGCTACGTGCTAATGATTCTTGTGAACGTAATAACGCCAATGAAGCTATTACAAGTGATAATATGATAAATAGTGGAATCATTACAGCCCTGTAAAATAGTTACCCCAGTGATTTTCTAAGACGTGTTTTTGGAACGCCATATGTTTAATTTGGTCTACTGGATTTCTTAATGGTTCATTTTCCGATTTTTCAGAACGATTTTTAGCTATTTCTGTCAAAATTTCTTCTTGATCAGGTGAAAACATAATTATATGTTCGTTTTCATTGAGTTTTCGCTCTACTTCTATCGGTACTTCTTTCTCTATTACATTGTTTTCAGCTCTATTACGTGCTAGAAACAATAATAATTCTTTTGCGGATGTGAATATTACATTGTTTTCACTCTGTAATGTTTCAGCAATTCCATTTAGCTCCTCGGTTTCAGTAGCTGTTAATCGTGCTGTAAACTGATTTGTTGGTAATTTCCACATATTATTATTTTTCCAATAACTTTGATTACATGACAAATTTCATGTAATCAATTAGCGAAAACAATAGATTTTAAATATCACCTCGAAAACGTTTTTTTTATTTGCGATTACGATTTTATTTTTTGCGAAAATGATAGTGTTTTTTGTTTTCGGGGATGAATTCTTGCAAAAAAGTATTTTTAAGAATTTTTTAAAAATACACTTGTTGTAAAACTTGTAGTCAATTGTAGTCAATCTATGTAACACCTTATTTTATTGAGTTTATTCGACTACATTAATAAAAAAACTTGTAGTCATCTGTTGTCATTTTAAAGATACCTTGTAGTCAATTGTGGTTTAAATGACTACAATTGACTACGATTGACTACATACTTTTTAATGGGTTTGTTGTCGTTTTTTCTCTTTATTTACAATATATCTACATCAATTGACTACAATTGACTACAAGTTTTTAAGAGTTAAAAAAAATATTTAAAAAAGTGTTTTTCAAAAAAAAAAAACGGACAAATATTGTCCGTTTTTTAAAATTCCAAAAATGCTTCCATTATTAAAAAGGTAAATCATTTTCTTCTAAAACTTCTTTTTTAATTTCATCCGATTGATTTGATTTAATCGTACTTACAAAATCACTTCGATATATGGTAAAGTATCTACCTTGATCTTTATTGACGGTATTATTCGGCGTAAAAAATTCATAACGCAGAGAAAACTGCTGTTTTTGACAATTAAAATACTCACGAATTATTTTGTTTAGCCAAAAATCATTACCGCTAACGCCAAAAAATTGGCGCAAGTCTTTGACACAGAAGTCTAATGTATCTACATTGTGGCGTAAAAAATAATCTTCGAAATGTATTCGTAAATCTTTGATTACACTCGGTTCTGAATTTTTAACTACATTATAAAAAGCTTCTGTTTTATACTGCTCAGGATGGAACCACATTCTATCTCTCTTAGGATTGGCAATAGTTCTATTTTGCAAATAATGAATAAAATGAGGTATTTCATCTTGCATTTTAGTACCTAATTCTGTGTCTTTATCTTCTTCCGAAATTTGTTTGACTTTAATAATCCAAAATCTGCTTGAACCACCATTTAACTTAACAAAATCATCCTCGTGATTAGTAAAGAATACAAATTTAACAAAACAGTCTATTAGGTTCGAATTTACAAATCTCTCATTACGCATAATTTTATCGGCAGTAGAGATGTTTTTAATTTTGTCAAGCGCCCCTTTTTTGTCATCGAAAAACGTTTCTTCTGATGCTACTATTAGCTTCGATACCCAATGCGAAGACCATTGCCCCAATATATCTTCAGGAGTTACAAATGTCATGTTATTTTGAAAAATCAAATACAATAATTTCCCAAAGGTAGATTTACCTGTCCCCTCTTCTTTTGATGCCAATGTAAGTACAGGTAATTTTTGATAAGGCATCGAATATAAAATTTGGATATAATCTAATCCCATTTCATACTGATCTTGAAAAACATGTTTAAGAAATTTTTCTATTGTCTTCCAATCTCCAGATACAGCATCATGTTTGATTTCGCTATACAAATTCCACTTATTGTCAACTATTTGCTTATAGTTGATGTGATTCGGAATATTGCAGAATCCGTCTAACTTTATCAAGTTAGAAAGCGCATCCTTATTAAAATCTCTAGTTATTTCAGAAGCTTTCCACGGTACTAATATTTCGTCTTCACGAATTTTTTCGCCATCATTATTATACGTCCCCTCTTTTATTAGTCTAAAATAATCGGGACCAATACGCATGTATTTTTTTAGATTTTTATCGACTTCGACAACTGGCATACCTTTATCTATTCGATAAGTAGTGCCATAAAAAATAAAATTTCTATTTTTTATTTTTTCCGAATGAAGTCGATAAAAATCACTAACATGATTCAGGCAAAAAAACTCACGCATAGCTTTTTCACCATTTTCAGTAGTTATATTTACCCAGTCGATGTAATAACCTGGTATCGTTCCAATTCGTTGAAAATCTAGCTGAATATCTATTTTTTTAATATTAGCCACTAATAATAAATCGTCTATTCCCTTTGGATTAGTACTTATATCTTCTGTTTTTATGGTTCCAAAATAAATATTTAGTCTTTTTGGCGGAAAAACTTTTTGCAGATATTTTTTAATATTTCGTGCCGAGCTGTAAAATAGTCCTGGGCGGATAGATAAATCTTCCAATTCTTCTTTTTGTATGGAATTCATTGAAACATTCCTGCAATCACCATCCCACAATATTACTACATTTTTGACCTTACAACGATGTATAAATTCAATGATTTCAGTATGTATAGAATCGGTTCTTTTCTCCCTGTAGTGAGTTATAGAGGTAATTCCGACAGTAAGTACACCGTCGTTTGTTGCTTTAAATGCTTTAAATTGACCCTCTGTTATTACCAAGGTATCAATTTCTTCTTGCGCCTCAAATTTTTCAATCAATAAAGGGTGCCAAAATGGCGTGTTTTTTGCTTCGCTAAAATCATATTTGCCTTGACAAATTGCACTATACAGGGGGTTAAGTCTTTTCTGTACACAATATTCTTGTAGCGTTCCAGCAGTAGTAGTTTTCACATCATAAGTATGGCATTTTCTGTGAACCGAATACTGCAATATCTCGATATCACCGTATTTATTAGATGTAAATACAGGCATTTTACACCTATTTCCGTCCTTATCAAACAACTCAACCGTATAATCTTTTTCGGTCAATCCCAATTCGTCCATGCGCTGTTTTAAGTACTCGTTTTTAACGAGTTTCTTAACTTTCCAGTCGTCATATCCATCAGGGTATACGAATTTTTTCAAGTCAGGCGCAAAAAACGTTTCTTCTACTGGGTCAAATCTATACCCTTTATTGTAGATTGCTTGATGCTGTTGGTGTTCTTCAATTAGTTTCATTGCTTAGTTTTTCGATTTGTTGTTGAATCCATTGGATGCGTGGTTCTATGTCATGCTTAGCGTACCAATAAATCCCACTTCCTGTTTTTTTAGCTCTCTGTTCCTCTATGTATCGAATCATTTTTTTTGTATTCATGGTAACTAATCTTCATATTGTAATACAACGATTTGAACCAGTAGCACATTCCAGCCTCAAAGAATTGCTTATTTTCTAACGCTAATTCCAGTAGTTCTTTAATAGTTCTCATTACATTCAATTACATTAATTATGTCTTCAATTAGTGCCACAGGTGTAGATTGGCGTTGTGCTTTTGTCATGTTGTCAAAGAGCTGCGCACATTTTGCACCTCTACCCCAATCGTCCAGTGGTCTTACAATCCAATTATCCAAATTGGTAAAAATATTAGTGGGTTTGGTTGTGGGAAATCCGTAACTGCTAAGTGTTACGGTGTAGGTAATTATACCCCGGCGTTTCATCCATTGTTGAAAATATTCGTAATTACGTAAATGTCCTCTTGGATTCTCAAGAAATAAGTACCTGGTATTTATTTGCTCTAAAAGCGATAAAGTATGGTGAAGTAAATCTATATGATCGAGGCACTTTTTTGTTTTCGGTAAATTTTCAGTCGTCCAATGGTGTCCTTTAGCTGCATAACTCCAAATATCGCACGGCAACCCAACCCACACAACGTCAAATTCATTACTTGGCAAGTCATGTATAGTTATTTGACCTATGTCAGCTCGTATGTCTGGCTCGCATACTCCTTTTCTTTTTCGGACATCTACAGTTGTAGTTTTATATCCAGCTCTTTGGAATGATCGGGATATTTTTCCCGAACCCGAAAATAACTCTAGCATTGTTTTTTTCATAATTTAAGATCTTTTTAATTTCTTATTTTCTTCAAAAATTATGCTTCTATTTATTGAAGTGAAAAAATAAGTCGGCTTCCCATTCGGAAAATGAGTTTTAAATGATAGTATCATAATTAATTGATTTTTAGTTATTGTTTTAATGGAAATATCAAACCCTTTAGAAAAAAGACTAAGCCTAACCATAACACTGCGTTAAGTTGTGGTTCGTAAATAGTCAGCCAAAAAGCAGACGTGTACAGAATTAGCATCGTATAGTTAATCCGCTCTTTATTAAAAAAGCGTCTAATTTTTCTTTTATTTTGAGGGTGCATTTTGAAATTCTTTAGTTGGTTCAACTGTTGGAATTATCGAATCCCTCATACATATAGCTTTAGCGGAAATTAGAACGTCCAAACCTGAAATATTGACTATTTTCAGGTACTTTTGAATCGCTTTAGCTTGGTTCTCTGCTATTATAAAAAGTACTTCAAAACCATTATTACCATCAATTGATATACGGCCGCTTTCTTGTGTTACTTTGTATAGAATCATTCCAAAGGGTTTTTATTTGTTTTACTTCCACAATCTTGACAACCTTTACACTTTTTACCATCAGGAAATATTCCCCAACCTGAACAAAGTGGGCGGTATTTCTTTCTAACTTCTTTTTTCTTTTTTGCCATTACGCTACATTTTTAAATTCGTTTTCCACTTCTTTGTCTGTGATTTCTAGCCATTCTTTGCGTTGTTCTTCGACAATTGGCGATATGTATCTATCCAACATCATGCAGACTTTTATTAGATCACGCAATTGCTCTTTAAATGTTTCGGTGTGTAATTCTGGAATTACTTTGGCTAGTAAGCCGACATTCTCTAGTAATGTTTTAGAACGATAATAGGGACTTCTACTTGGTGCAAATACGGAATCTCTTAGCTCTAATACTTGCCAATATGCTTCCATCCACGTCAAATCTCTTTTCGGTTGGTGAAAGCGCATAGGCGCTACTGCTTTTAAGCGACTGCAAAAGCTTTCAAATGTTATATTTACAAAAGATATAGCGCAAGAAACTAAATGTGCTTCTGCGGTTTCGTTTGAATCAAAAATTTTGCTTATCCGCTCTATTTTCGGGTCGCTAAAACCTAGGTATAGCGAACATTCAATTTTTAGCGAAAAATCGCTTTTTCTCTCTTTTATTTCGGCTTTGAACATTTTTTTTAGTTTTTGTAGTGAATGGAAAAAAATGGCCACAATTTTCGCATTGGCATGCGCAACTGATTATGTCTATATCAGTTGAGTTGCATTTTGGACATTTCATTGTGTTTACAATTCATCATATTCTGTATTCTTAGAATCCTCGTATTCTGCTTTCATGTCTTCGAGGGTAAAGACTGTGGGTGGATTGTTGTACAAATCGATGGCTTCTACCGATAGAATTTCGGCAATCTGAAAAAGTACAGGCGCTTTTATTTCTCTGCCTGAATCTTCTTTGATGTACAACCACGAATTAAATGTTACTGGACTAATGTTTAATTTCTCTGGTAGCAGATTTCTAAACATCTTTTCTTCAGCTCTCGTTTTTCTTTGCAATATCTCAAGTATGCGATACTTGTAACCAATTGCGGTTTTTTCGTTCTTTTTTTGCATTTTTGATTAATATTTTTGCGTTAATGATAATGCAATAATATTAATTATTATTAAATAATATTCATTTTTATTAAAAATTATTAATTTAAAAATAATCTATGTTGATTAACTCACGTATTTTCAAGGATTTATATAAGACAAAAAAATTTACTCAAGAATCATTAGCGGAATCACTTAATGTTAATAGAGGTATAATTGCTAATTGGGTAAGAATTGGGGACATACCAAATAAATATTTACCTGACTTACATCGTGTATTCGGTTCCGATGTATCTAAGTTTATAGTAGATAGTTCTGAAATTATACAGTCAGATATAGACCATGGCAAAATTGAAAGTACCGATTATGTTCCATACTTTGATATTGATGTTACGGCTGGAATGGTAGATGTTTTTACAGATACGTCAATAACACAACCAACAAGTTTAGTACATATTCCTGGACTGGTTGCCGACTTTGTAGTTCCTGTCCATGGACACAGCATGCACCCAGAAATATCTAATGGAGATTGGATAGCTGTAAAACGAATAGAAGATATGAGTTTTTTTAATTATGGCCAAAAACATTTGGTTATAACAAAGGAGCAACGATTGGTTAAAATTATCCGAAAAAACGCAAATGAAAAATTAATTACATTAACTAGTTGCAATAGCTCGTATGATGACATTGATCTACCAAAAAAAGCAATAACACATCTTTTTTTAATCGTACAAGTGTTAAAAAGGGAAGTAACATAAAATCGCCAAAATCGCCAAACAAACCCCACCCCTACACCCCATATATTCACTAATGTTTTGAGGTTTTTAAGCCATGAAAAAAGCAAAATTAGCAGTCCAGTCGTGGGCACTTTTAGAAAAATATTCCAAAATCAAAAAACCATTGCCTTACGACAATGGTTTTTTTGTTCTT